>Ga0307990_1000015_pt1 | contig 148789 bp, 104 predicted proteins | sample EllFjometagen129_FD_203168 | JGI IMG/M metagenome (GOLD analysis project Ga0307990, IMG submission 203168) | Marine microbial communities from Ellis Fjord, Antarctic Ocean - #129 | ecosystem: Environmental > Aquatic > Marine > Unclassified | place: Southern Ocean | collected 2014-10-08 | reverse complement strand
GTCAACTCTCCCAGGCATTCTTCCTTTACAGCAAAACAGATCATCGTAGTAGGATTGAAAGGATTAGGGAAATTCTGATATAAACCGTAATATTTTGGAATTTGAGGTAATCCCGGATCATTTATCCTAGGTGGGATGAGGAGATATACAGGTCCGTACAGATCACTATCGCCATCATAACTTATGCTCTCTATTCAGTACCAGTAAGTTGCTCCACCTTCAATTCCATACTGATCCACAAAACTATATGCAGTTGGTTCACTTGTTGTTCCCGCACCTTCGATCGGTTCTACATTTAAGATCATTGCCTGCCCCAGATTTTGTGAAATGGAACGATACACATTCCAATAGGCATTTCTCTGCTCCGTCTGTGTAACCCAATTCAAGTATGGTTTGTTATTTGAAAGAGATACTGTGAAAGAACTCAAGGTTACAGGCAGTGGTGTCTCTCCAAATTTCATTTTAAGGTTAGAATTTAGAATTGAGGATAAGGTATTTATTTGAAATTGAGATTCATTCTCAAGAAAAATATTGCTTTTTCATTTTTAATAGCTACCTTGTTCATATTCAAAAGGAGGAAAAATGTTTAAGAATAAATTTTATTTTGTAATGATGGCAGTAATAGTATTGCTGTTTGTAGTAGGTTGTGATGAGAATGATTCTACGGGTCCTGATAGCCAATATATGGATATCTCACCTGCTGAAGCATTAGAATTGATAAATAATAATCCGGATTTGCTAATAATTGATGTTTCACCTTTATGGGCTGATGGTCATCTTCCCGGTGCTCTATCTTTTCCACTGGGAGACGGCAGTTTTCAGGCTGCATTTCCAGATTGGGATATGAATGCTAAATATTTGATCTATTGTCATGGAGACGCACCTGCCATTTCTGCATCTGAAATGTTGATTGATGCAGGTTTTCCAAATGTCTACCGATTAGAAGGGAATTATAGTGCCTGGGTAGATGCAGGTTATGATATTGAACTTCCAAGTTACATGGATATAGTGCCGGCAGATGCATTAGAATTAATAAATAATAATTCAAACCTTATAGTTATTGATGTATCAAATATGTGGGAATTCGGTCATTTGCCGGGCGCATTGGATTATCCTTTGGGAGATGGCAGCTTTGCAGCAGCTATTTCAGGCTGGAATTCTGATGCTATGTATTTAGTATATTGTCATACCGATGCAGCTTCAATGTCTGCTGCGCAAATGTTATTTGATGCAGGTTTCTCAAATGTATATCGTTTGGAAGGAAACTACGGTGCCTGGGTTGATGCAGGTTATACTATAGAAGTTGAGACTTACATGGATATCACAGCTATGGAACTTAATCAGATGATGATGGATGATCCTGACCTTATAGTAATTGATGTTTCACCAATGTTTGAACAGGGTCATATTCCCGGAGCAGTTAATTATTATGTTGGTGACGGAAGTTTAGATGATGCTATTCCAATGCTGGATCCAATGGCGAATTATGCTGTATATTGCCATACTGATACAGCCTCTATGCTGGGAGCAAATAAACTTATAGATGCCGGATTTATCCACGTTTATCGTTTGGAAGGCAACTATGCAGCCTGGGTGAATGCAGGTTATCCTGTAGAAACAGGTCCATAGAAAACTAAATGTCTTTAAATAAAGTTAATTGAAAAAAAGTCCGGATTGAAAAATCCGGACTTTTGTTTTATAGTTATATTAATGCCGGCGCACGCCACGTTCACTCAGATTCCTTCTTGCTGTATGTGGGTGCGCTTGTTAGCAGCATTCTTTTCATTTTAAAAGCAAACACTTCCTCACAGCTATAGTTTTCTTATTTACTTTCAATTTATAGAAATATATACTGGAAGCGACCGGTTGATCCTGTTCATCTTTTCCATGCCAAACAACAGAATGCTGACCGGATAATCGCTGACTCCTGACAAGCTGTTTCACTTTCTGACCTTTTATATTATAAATAGAGATATCTACATCACTTTCTTGGGCTAATTGAAAATTAATTTTAGTAGAAGGGTTAAACGGATTCGGAAAATTCGATCCAAGTTTTGTAACTAATGGTAATGGATTCTCACTTGTAGATACAGAATTGTACAAAATTGTTTCAGCAGGTTCAATTTGAATATCATTTTCATTCCATCTTAATTTATCTAAAGAAACTATTGTGGAATCCGAATCAAATTCTTCTGAAACTAAAAAATTAAGCAGAATAAATTCACCATTTTCATTAATGGGATTAAAACCAGTTCCTGCAAAATAAATTTTGTTATCATATATGAAATTACTTTCTACAATAAAATCATTTAAAAGTTCCGAGTATTCATAAGATACAAATTCAATCATATTTGAATCATACGAAAGGCAAACTTCAAATGAATAAATACTATCAGCACCGGTAAGGTGCAATGGTGTTTCAATCAATTCTTCTGATGATACAGTTTGATCATTCATTTGGATATTTCCGAGAGCTATATATCCTTCTCCAATTTCATTTGGTAAAGAATCAATTATCCCAGATACATATTGCAAAATAATGTTTGCATCAAGAGCAGATACAGAATTATCAAATGAAACTTCGGCATTAAGTTTTTGAATGTCATCCAAGTAATAGCTCTCTACCAAATAATCCAAGATTCTGTTTGCATCAATTGCTTGAATTTGACCATTTTGATCTACATCACCATAATTCGGTAGAATAACATTTACACTGCCATTTTGGGTTTCAGCCAGCATTTCAGCTGTGTTTATAACAATGGAATCAAAATTTATCGGAACAAATCCTTCCATTTGAATTACCTGGAATTTCAAATAACAAAGTATTCCAATTCCTTGAAGAGGTTGTGAACCGATAGAAACAATATGAAGAATATTATTTGTTTCATTAGCAGTACAAATCCAATTTGATTCATCAAGCAATGTCTCTTCTGTATTGATGCTTATGAATTCCAAACCGTCAGAATATTCGGTTAGATTTATTTCTAAAGAATTGATAGGATAATTATTCTCAGATACAATTACGGGAACAATAACTTCTCGATCAAAACTTGAATATATGGTTTCAATTTCAAGTTTTACGCTGGATTCTGCCGGTTCGGTAATTGTAATAAATTGATTAGGAATAATATCTGACAAAGCCTGAACAATTCCGGAAGGCCATTCAATAACTATATGGCTAATCATATTTGAATTTCCAAGACCAAAATGCTGGATTAAACTATTCTGATTCCATGCTCCGCTTTGACCTGAAATTTCTCGCATTTGCCAGACAGGATTACCGTTAATAATAGCTTTTACTTTTACTTTCGCACCGATCGCAGATTTATTCGAGAGATCACCGACACATTTTATTTTTATCCAATTGCTGTTTGATCCAATTTCATTTTGATAGAAGCAATTTTTTTCTTGGCGATTAACTACATACAGATCTAAATCACCATCATTATCAGAATCAAACCAGGTACAACCAAATGATGTTCCAATATCAAGTGCAATATTTCCTGTGACTATTCTTTCAAAATTTCCATCTCCCGTATTTTCATATAAAAAATTGTTTTCATTATCACGATTTGATACAAAAATATCAAGAAATCCATTATTATTATAGTCACCCCAATTTGCACTTATTGATGTTCCTTCATCCATTACAATACTATTATCATAGATCCTTGTAAAATTTCCGTCACCATTATTTGAATAAAAATAATTATCATCGGAATTGGGAACAAACAGATCCAAATCACAATCGTTATCATAATCTGCCCAACTTGCTCCCGGTGAACTTCCTTCATCTGATACAATAATATTATCATAGATTCTGGTAAAATTCCCATTTCCATCATTATTATATAAAGTATTATTGTTAGCAGTAGTTGAATATCTTGTAAGATACAAATCCAGATCATTATCATTATCATAATCTATGCAGCTAATTCCTTGATAATATCCTTCATTGATCATTATCCTCTCACTGAAAGTTTCAGTATCTAAATTTATATATAAGTAAGTGCCGGTAGCACTTGTTGTCATCAAATCTAACATCCCGTCGTTATTAAAATCTCCCCAAACTCCATTTTGAGTATGATTAATATCTTGGGTAAAAGTAATATCGGTTATTGTTGTAAATGTTCCGTCTCCGTTATTTCTGAATAACGAATTAGGGCCACCCGATTGTCCGCTGTTTGCCACAAAGAGATCATTAAAACCATCATTATTATAATCTCCCCAACTGTTGCTTTTTGAAGAATTTTCAAAATTTACGATATCACCATCTACAACCTTGATAAATGTTCCATTTCCATTATTTTTGTATAAAAAATTCGCTTCTGTATTTGCAGGATTTACATACCAAGCATTTGTAATAAAAAGATCAATATCTTCATCATTATCAAAATCTGAACAACTACAACTAATCGAAGTACTTATCTCATTTACAAAATCTCCGGCTTCTATTTTTGTAAAATACAATTGAATATCAGAATGATGCTCAAATAAATGAAGCCCACCATCATAAGAACCTGCAATAATATCATCTAATCTGTCATTATTTATATCAGCAAAAGTTGGTGTTGCCATATATCTTGTACTAATATTTTCAAAGACAGATTCAACCAATTCAAAATCATAAGAATTGTGAGAAACCTGTTCATAATGGCGGATTCTACCATTAGATGAAACACCGATCAATAAGTCTATTAAACCATTGTTATCTAAATCTGTTGTTGTAGGAATTGCATAAGAACCTGCATCGATATCGGAGAAATTTTCAGAAACAAGATTAAAAATCTGCGAATTCACACCTTCTTGTTCAAAATGAATTAAGTTTCCAGTATGAACTCCAACTAATAAATCCAGCAAATTATCATTATCAATATCCTTAAAATGTAAAGCAGCATTTCCTCCATTTACTTGAATAAAATTATTTGTAACTAATTCGAAATCATAAGTTTCTGTTTCTGTTTGTTCAAAATGAGAGACTTCTCCACTATTGAATCCACCCAGAAACAGATCCCATAAACCATCATTATCAATATCAGTAATTGTTGGATTTGATTTTCCTCTCCCGACATCTAATAATGAATCTGAAATAGAATCGAAATTAAATGAACCGATACTACACTGTTCATATAGATTTAAGTTCCCATTATATTCTCCAATAATCAAATCCAATAAACCATCATTATCAATATCTTTACAAGCAGGAAAGGCTGACTTACCAACATCTATTGTAAGGTAGTTTTCGGAAACAATATCAAACTCCAGAGAGAATTGTGCATTTTGCTCAAAAAGATTTAGATTCCCATCCAGTTCACCAACTATAAGATCCAATTTATTATCATTATCTATATATGCAAATGCCGGAGTTGTCAGTTTTCCAATATCTATCGGCAGGAAATTGTCTGATATAAATACGAAATCGTAAGAATTGGGTGCAGCTTGTTCATAATAAAATATATCGCCACCATCACCACCGGATTCTTCACCTTCACCAATAATCAAATCTATCAAATTATCACCATCAATGTCTGTAAAAGTAGGTCTGTTTGCATTGCCAACATCAATATAATTAAAATTGTTATCAATTAATTCAAAATCGTAAGAATTAGGTGCAACCTGTTCATAATGAGATAAATGACCATTGCTTCTTCCGCAAATCATATCCAGAAGCCCGTCTCCATCCAGATCGATGAGGTTGGGTACAGGAAGCCAATCTTCAATACCACAAAAATATTCTGTTAATAATTCAAATTCATCTGATCCTGATTCTGTTTGCTCAAAGTGGTTAATATTACCATCCAAAACACCAACTAACATATCCAATAGACCATCATTATCAATATCATGAAAAAAAGGTTTAGAAGGATGAAATAAAATCAGATTACTAAATTGAGAATTGATTAATTGAAAATCGTAAGAATAAATACTTGTTTGTTCAAAATGCCGAATTTGACCATTACTACCATAATCGGAAATAAATAGATCTAATAAATTGTCATTATCAATATCATAAAAAGATGGTTGGCTTGTTTGTATTCCATGTCCAAAAGTACTGTTTTGCACTTCTTCAAAAGTCTGTGAAAAAATTAGATTAGAAGTTATTAAGAAAAATACAACTAAAAAACTTTTTAAATATTCTTTTTTAAATTTCATGATTTCTCCTAATTTTTATTTAATATTCTTCGCTCTTTTATTTTTATAATGCATTTATTTTTCCTGTGTGCGGCGGGATCGGAACGATCACGCCCAAAACAAACTGACCAACCGTTTGAATCGAAAGATTCAAACAAAGAGCACTGACCAACTCTACCGACGACACGCTTGTTAGCTGAATACTCTTAAACATCAAAAGAAACTCTTACTAAGACCAATTGTGATAAAATGTGAAAATTCTCTACCTGGTTGATCTATAGCACTATCTTCATAATAACCGTTATTGGAGTATTGATAAGAAAAAGAAAAGGAAAAGCTATTAACACTATAGATTGAAGAGAGAATAATTGAATAGGGATCTATTATTCTATCTTTAAATGTATCTGAATAACTGGTTTTTATATTAATGTCATATATTAAGTATGAGTTATACATTAACCCTACAAATACATTTTTATTCAATTGGTGGTTTATACCAAGAGCAGCTAGTATTTTTGATGTGTTATTATCATAAATCAACATATCATATTCATTTCTAACGTGTTTGTTTATGAAATAATTAAGAATTTCTAATGAAACTTTAGTTTTGTTACTTAGATTGATTTGGGTACCACAGGCAATTAGAGCAGGATAAGAAATAAAACTATTTGTAAGAATAATATCATTATATATCTCAAATTTTTCAGGAGATAACTTTATTCTAGCTCTTTGACTTTTTATCAGAAAATAAATATTGAAATTACGATTTATTTTATAGTTTAATGAACTTTGGAATTGATATTTTTTTAACAATTTTAGAGATAATTGTAAATATTCGTCTGAAGTATCACCACTTATCTTTTGGACATAACTATTTGTAAGAATTCCAAATGACAATGACAAACCATCATAAAACTTTTTCACAAGTGATAATTGTAAAATCTGGTTTGAGACAAAGTATTTTGTTTTCCCCCAATTATAGGTACCACTATTGTGAAAGGTTAGTAGCAAATCATTAATCTTATCTTTGACATTTATGTATTTTGTTTGATCATAGTTTAACTGTATTAATAAATTTCTATATTTATATGCAATACTGAAATTAGGAATTACTTTAATAACATTGTCATAAGATTCTTCCCAATTATAGGTTGGATAAGCAATTGTTAAGTCGCTTGAAGTTATCATATTCGAGACAATAGATGTTTTGATTATTAGTGTTTCATATTCTCCAAGTAATTTGGGATTATAATTTGAGATATCGTTATCAAATCCAAGATTTCCGATACCAGATTGGCTTATTTCAGAAAAAGGTGAATTTCCAAATCGTTCAAATAGAGAAATAACACTGTGTTCAATAATTTGGCTTTTCAGACTCGCTGATAATAACAAGTACAATATTATGAATATTCTGATTCTCAATCAACTCTCCTATCTATTTCAGCTAATGTTTCGCGTGTGCGGCGGGATCGGAACGATTCAGCCCATACAAACCGACCAAACCTGAATCGGTACGATTCAGCCAAGACAAACTACCCAACCTACCGCTGACACGTTTGTTAGGCGATTTAATTGAAACGAAATCCGTAAAAAGTGAAATACTCAGATAGTGGAGCCCCATTAGAACCTGCGGTACAACCCCTCTGCGCAGCCATTGTTCTAATACGCCATTGTGCACCATTAAGTGCAGTATGATGAGTGTTCATAATTACACCACACATTCTATCGGTGTTATTATCAAGATTAATACTCAACTGATCTGTAACAACTAAATCCAGCGAACTACTATGAATTGATAGTGACTCATCTAAATCGAACGTATGTTGATTTGGCAGGATAGTAAGGGTGTCAATAAGTTCTTCTACCTCAATTATCACTTCAATAGGGTCTTCTATCTGATCTTCAATGCCGTTTACTAAAAAAGCGTAAATTGAACCATCAAAATATTCAATAGATGGATTCTGAGTATAAATTGATGCATATTGGTATAAATCTAATGACAGTGATGTAAATGTACTATCCAAATTATTTTCAAATATAATAAATATTATTGGAGACAAACTAACAGGATTTTCGGTTACTGTATGAATTGTGATTGATGGTGAATTGTAAAAGAGCTCTTTATTCGCTGTCTCTTGCAGGTTGATTGTGTTATTTATGTTAAACTCAAATTCATCTAAATCATGATACAAGGTGTCTACAAGCTGACGTAATTCTATATTAATATCGAATGGATCTTCGGAGTTTTCTGTAAGTGATTTATCACATCCTAAATAAATCAAAACAGAAACTAATACTAATAATACTTTTAATTCTTTCATTTTTCTTCTCCTTTTTTTATAATTCTTATTCGCCTAACATATGTACGCTGCGCCAATTAAAAATGTATACATAATTAACCTATAGTTATAATCAAAATGTATATAATAACTTTTTTCTTGTGGTTATTGTATACATCTCAATTTCCTAAATGATTTTATGTTTTCTCAAATTTTAATAATAAAAAAAATTAAATAAAACTAACCCGAAATTTATGAAACATAACTAAAGTGTCAAATAGATTGTTATTATTTAAAGTGGACAAATATTCTTACATTCTTGAATTTGCAAACAATTATTATAATTGGAATTAGAAATGAAATTGGGAATTATTGAGAAGAGAACATTCTGGCTTTTGATGCTGGCATCTTTCTTCAACGGCTTTGTGAATGGTATCTTCAACATTCAGGATGTTGTTGCTAAAAAGGCGTTGTTAGCTTTAGACTGGCAGATCACGATACTGGTGATGTTATGGCCGTTATCCAACTTGTTCTCGATCTGGTGGGGACAGGCACTTAAGCATTCTAAGAGTCTTTCAAAATTTTTTATTCTCACAGCGTTTATCGGCAGACTTGTCCTGCTTTTTATGTTATGGACGCATAGTTATTATTCATACCTGATTATAATGATCTTTGTTTTTTCTTTCAATTCACTTCTCAGTCCAGCCCAAAATGCAATCTATCAGAATAATATTTCTGTAAAGAACAGGGGAAGTTTATTTGGATATACGGCAAGTCTGCTTACCTTAATTGCGATCATATTCAGTTATTCTGCCGGCAAGTTGATGGATATAAATGAGGACTGGTTCCGTTATATATTTTCTTTTGCCGGATTAATGGGATGTATAAGTTCGCTGCTGATGGCAATGATAAAAATTGAGCATAGGAAATATAATGCAGCCAAGATAAAAATAAGGAAGTTAATTGTAACACCAATAAAAAGTACCATATCCATTCTAAAGAAGAACAAGGATTTTGCGATCTTCCAAAGGAATTATTTTATTTATGGTATTGGCTTTATGATATTACTGCCGTCAATTCCCAAATTCCTGGTAGAGTATCTTAATATGGATTATTCCCAGACCTTTATTGCCAAGGGAGTAATTTCACAACTGGGTATATTGTTTCTTGCCCCGATTGCAGGTAAAATTCATGATAAGAAGAATCCGGCGTTCTTTACATTTATAGCTTTTTTCATTCTAGGGTGGTTTCCGTTGATCTTACTGATCTCGAATTATTTGATAGGATCCGGAATAGAGAATTATGTTGTTTATTTCGGTTATCTCATTTACGGTATTGGTATGTCCGGCATTGTGATCTCCTGGAACATAAGTTCGATCTGTTTTGCCGGTGATGATGATGTCTCTATGTATCAAAGCGTGCATGTAACTCTTACAGGTTTAAGGGCGTTAATAGTACCTTTCCTGGGATATCTCCTCTTAAAATATTATGGTGTAAAAATTGTTTTTATTATTTCAGTAAGTATGTTCTGGTTAGCTTCGATATTAAGTTTTAAAAATTATTTGCGAATGTCAAAATCAGATTTCAGTTATAGAAATCAATTTGACAGAATACTGAATTATTTTTTTAGGATCACACCCAGGGGATAATTCAGGGAGGAGAATTGAAAAAAATATTCATCTTAATTTCTTTATTTGTTTTTAGCTTAATTCAGGCTGATATTACAGTAGATTATAATTCTTCTATGGCTCCGGAAATTATTACGACCACTGAGATCGACAGTATTGAATATTTCAATGTATTTGAATTGAATAAAGCTTTTAAAGCCGCTATCTCTGATGATCTTCTGGATCAAAGATTGAATATTAATATCTATGGCGAACAGTTAATTTTTTTAATTGATTCATCATATCTGCAATATAGATCAGATTACTATAATATGACCCATGAAATAATTCAGCAGGATGGGAAATATTATCTGCCGGCCAGGTTCCTAACCGTTATTCTACCGAGAATATTTGATAACAGGATGTCATGGAAGGCTGGGAAACTTGTTGCTACTGCTCCAATGGATAATTCTATTAAAAGGATCGTATTGGATCCCGGGCATGGCGGCAAAGATCCGGGTGCTATAGGATATTCCAGGAAGCATTTAGAAAAGGAAGTTGTTCTTGAACTGGCCTTAAAATTAAAGAAAAAATTAGAGCAGCAACTCGATGTTATAGTACTTTTATCACGTGATAAGGATGAATTTGTGTCTCTACAGCAGAGGACCAAAATGGCTAATGAAAACAATGCCGATCTTTTTATCTCAATTCATTGTAATGCGCATCGGAATTCTAAAGTTAATGGAATAGAAGTTTATTATCTTTCCACCGCTAAAACTGATGAAGCCAGGGCAGTAGAGGCTATGGAGAATCAGGTTGTGTATGAATATGAAGGCGGGAAGGAAGCTGTAAAAAAATATGATAATCTTGCCTTTATTTTAGCTGACATGGCACAAAATGAGCATTTGGAAGAAAGTTATGATCTGGGAGCAAATCTTCAGTCTTCACTGGTGCATAACACTGAAGCATATGATCGCGGTGTGAAACAGGCAAACTTTTATGTATTGCGGGGGGCTTTTATGCCGTCGGTTCTTATAGAATGCGGATTTCTCTCCAATAAAGAAGAAGAGAAAAAATTAATAACAAATTCATATCAGGCAAAGCTCATTGATTCAATATTTAAAGGCATTAAAGATTTCAAAATGAAGTATGACCAAATGCAATAAAAGCCGGTAACAAAAAATAATAATAAATATTTTGACAGAAAATACCTCTAACTTTTTCTGACTTCTGAAATTATAAAGATGGAGGAATAAATGCCGAATCATGTATCTTGCGAAAAAAGGCTTAGACAAGAGAAGAAACGTTCAGCTCGAAATCACTATGTGAGAATGACGATCAATACATTAGCCAAAAGAATGAAAAGTGCTATCTCACTTGAAGAAAAAGAAAAACTCTTGGCGGAAGCATATTCACAACTGGATAAAGCTGCTAAGAATCATATCATTCATAAAAGAACTGCTTCCAGAAGAAAAGCTAGAATATCTGCATATTTCAATTCAGAAAAAGCAGATCAAAAAGAAAAAAAATAAAAACTTATAATATAAAATTGGCAGACATGAATTGTGTCTGCCTTTTTTAGTATCTGGCTAAATATAAATTAGAGGAAATTAATGGATACAAACTTGATCATATATATTGCATTTGCACTTCTTATAGTAATATGCTCTGTCATTATAATTTTTGTAAAAAAGAAAAAAAGATCAAAAACTCAAATAAGTTCAAGTTCTGCAAATTTAAAAGATAAACTTGCCAAAACAAAGAATAGTCTGCTGGGAAAATTAGCAGAGATAATCAATCTGCGTGGGAAAGTAGATGAAGATCTTATGGATGACCTGGAAGAAATGCTACTTCAGGCTGATGTTGGAGTTCGGACAAGTAGTGATATAATTGAAAATTTAAAAGAGAAGATCAAAGTAGAGAAGATCACATCTGCCGATGAGATCCAAAAAAATATTGAAGCTATAATTCGTGATCTGCTCCTGAAGGATTACGGCCCGGAAACAAGTATTCTACAGTTTGAAAAGGTGAAACCATTTGTAGCTCTTTTTACCGGTGTGAATGGAGTGGGGAAAACCACAACGATCGCCAAACTGGCAAGACGTTTTACAGAAAGCGGGAAGAGCGTATTGATGGTAGCCGGTGATACATTCCGGGCTGCAGCAATAGATCAACTGGCTATCTGGGCAGAAAGAACAGGTTCTGATATTATGAAACAGCAGGAAGGAAGTGATCCCTCATCTGTGGTTTATGATGGTATGATGAAAGCTGTGAATAAGAAATATGATGTTGTACTGATAGATACAGCCGGTAGACAGCACACAAAAGTGAACTTAATGAATGAGCTTTCCAAGATAAAAAGAACTATTCAGAAGATCGTTCCTGATGCTCCTCATGAAACTTTATTGGTGGTTGATGCAACTACCGGACAAAATGCCATTACCCAGGCAGAATATTTTAATAAAGCTACAGATCTTTCCGGTTTGGTTCTTACTAAATTAGATGGCACTGCCAAAGGTGGAATCGTGATAGGAATTAAACATCAACTTGATATTCCAGTAAAACTTATCGGAGTGGGAGAGAGCTATAACGATTTGCGTGATTTTGATATAAATGAGTTTGTAGAAGCTATATTTGAGTAAATTGCCACTGACCAACACTGTCTAAAAGCAAGATATACAAAATGTTATTGTCACACTGAGTAGTAGCGGAGTGACGCATCGAATTGTTCATTAAAATCTATGTATATTAATACAATATGATCGTTAACAAATTTAGATTTTATTATTTATTATTACTAGAGAAAGGAGGTAATAAATGTGTTTCAAAAAAATAGCATGTCCAAATTGTGGTCAGAAAGTTTCAAATTTCTGGTTTTACTTTTGGATGCCAAATATGGCTCATACTTGTTCAAACTGTGGAACAAGAATAAAATGGCATCCAATAATTAGACTTCACGGGTTAGTTTTTGGAATTATAATGATGGGTGGCTATTTCTTACTAAAGGATTTTTTTGAACCTTCATATATTGCATTTGTTATAAGTGTTGTAGTAGGAATAATAGTTTATATTCTTATTCCTAAGAAGGTTAAGGTTATTAGTAAAGGTAAGGAAGAGAAGAAAGAATCAACATTTATAAATTAATTTTTCTTTCAAATTTGTGTTAAAAATCTTAAACTTGTTCGCATCCGGTAACCGCCGGATAGCGAAAGTAATTGTGTTTATAAGTTCAACTTATCAACATGAAAGCGCATTGATTGACGGGACATTAATCGACTACTTCTCCAAACTATAAAGCAACGTTATCTCATCCTTCCAGATCTCTGAATTTGGTGTTTCCAGAATTAACGGAATATCATCGAATCTGTTATCATTCATCAGGAATTTAAATGCATCTAATCCAATAAATCCTTTTCCAATACTTTCATGTCTGTCAACTCTTGTAGCTAATTCTTTCTTGCTGTCATTGAGATGCATTCCCTTTAAATACTGGAATCCTACCAGTTTTTCAAACTGCTGGAAAGTATTTGTAAATGCTTCTTCAGTTCTGAGATCATATCCAGAAGTAAAAGCATGACAGGTATCAAGACAAATACCTATGCGAGATTTATCGTTAACTTTATCAATGATCTGGGCTAAATGCTCAAATTTATAGCCGACATTGTTACCCTGTCCGGCAGTGTTTTCGATAACTGCTGTTACAAAATCAGTTTCCGAAAGTGCCCAATTGATGGAATCTGAGATAGTTTGCAAACATTCGGATTCCGAATATTGTCCCAGGTGAGAACCGGGGTGAAAGTTCAAATATTTTAATCCCAGCTGTTCACAACGCTTAAGTTCATCAAGAAATGCTTTTTGAGACTTGATAAGTTTCTCACTTTCAGGATGACCCAGATTAATAAGGTAGCTATCATGAGGTAAAATATGTTCGGGTAAAAATCCTTCTTTCTTACAATTTTGTTTGAACAGATTTATGTTCTCTTCAGTTAATGGTTTGGAGTACCATTGTCTTTGATTTTTTGTAAAGAGGGCAAATGCTTTTGCCCCGATCTCTTTTGCATTTAAGGGTGCATTTTCTGCACCGCCTGCAGCACTTACATGAGCTCCAATAAATTTCATATTATATTCCTTTGTTTACATTATAGAATAATTCAGTTAATTTTATCTTATCAAGTTTATCATCAGTCCGCACACCGCTGCACAGATCTATCCCAAAAGGATGAACCTGCTCTATTGCCAGCGTTATGTTGTCCGGTTTTATTCCGCCGGCCAAAAAGATTGGAATATCAAGTTTTTCCCTGATCTCACAGCTTATTTCCCAGTTATGTGTTCTTCCTGTTCCGCCCAATTCTTTAATTTGTTTCGATTGATCACCTGAATCCAGAAGAATTGCATCAACATCATTTTGTATTGCAAGTGCCTTAGCTATGCTTTCTCTACCTGTTACATGAATAACCTGAACAATTGCAATTCCAGGTAAGGCATTTTTGAGTTCATTATGTGTTCCGATTTTTAAATTGTCACAGATCTGGATCGTATTTGTTCTGCAAAATCTATGCTGCTTAATAATTTCATTTATATCCTGTTTGGATGTTAATAAAAATGTGGCAATAGGTGGCGGAACATATGCTGCTATATGTTTTATGTTTTCCATTGTAATCACGCCCGGACCACTAGGCATTTCAGAAACAAGACCCAGAGCAGAAGCTCCTAACTCAATTGCAGTTTTTGCTTCTTCTATGCTGCTTATGCAGCAGATTTTTATTCTAGGATTAATTATTTTTTTCAAAGAAACCCTCCGTTTCAATTATTAATCTAAATGAAATTTATATCATAATTGTCAAAATATTTATTAATAATATCTTTTTCTTATAGAAAAATCACTTTACAATACTTCTGTAAAAAATTGATTTTGATATATGAACAAGGAGAAGATCATGAAACAAAAATTAATTGAAGCTGCAAAAAAAGTATCAAAGAATGCTTATGTCCCTTATTCAGGATTTCATCTTGGTGCAGCATTACTAACAAAATCCGGGAAAATTTTCACAGGTTGTAATGTAGAAAATGCTTCTTATGGTTTAACTAACTGCGCAGAGAGAACAGCTATATTCAAGGCTGTTTCTGAAGGAGAAACAGAATTTACAGAACTTGTTATTTATTCAGATACTGATAAGCTTTTTTATCCCTGTGGTGCTTGTCGTCAGGTTATTTCAGAATTTTCATCTGATTTGAAGATCACAATAATTTCTTTAACTGATGAATTAGAAACTGATATAGCAACACTACTTCCACATGGATTTAATTTAGACAAATAAAAAAAAGCGGGTTGTATACCCGCTTTTATATCTATCAATAAAACAGAAAAATTCTAATTATAGAATTCAGTTCTATTATCTATAATATTCGCTTCCTCTTTCAAATTTGTAAACCACTCATTCAAATGTTCTTCTTCTGCTTTAGTCTGAGCGTCTTCTAATAATTTTTCCTTAGTGTTTTCAAATTTTTCCATATCCGGTTGAGTGCGAGTTTTAACAAAAGCAAGATATGAAGCTCTTTCACCTTTAATTACGCTGGTATATTCATCAACATTTTTAGCGAGGATCGCTTCATTAAGAGCTGTGTCTTTACCAATTTGTTTTAATGAATTATCTATTTTAACGTTAAGTGCTTCAACTACATCAATTCCTTCTGCTTTAGCTTTTGCAAGATAACTTTTTTCATCATATTTTACGGCGAATTCAAGAGCGTTTGTCTGAGTGATTTCTTTTTTCTTTTCACTCAACACTTTATTCTCGATCTGCTTCTTTATTTCTTCAAGTTCTTGATAATGTTCACCAACAATATATGATACTTCACTGACATAATAGTTTCCATCAGCTTTTTTAATAGGCTCATGAAGTTTTCCAACTTTATTTTTAAAAGCGTATTTAACAAGTTCTTCATTCTGACCAATACCATTGATATATTTTGAAGTTTCATAAAACTCTTTTGACTCTTCAATGCTATAAGCCAATTCCTCTGCAGCTTCTTCCAAGCCAGTTTCTTGTGCAGTTTCATACAAATCATTTGCAATTACTTCCAGATTCTCTTTCGTAGCTTCGGAAGCTTCTTCTTTTATAAGGATATGACTTGCCTGGATTTCTTCTTTTCCATCTTTCATTCTTTTATCAATTAGTTTGATGATATGCCAGCCGAATCTAGTATGAACAGGTTTACTGATCTCATTTTTCTTTAACATAAATGCTGCTTCTTCAAATTCAGGAACCATTCTTCCCTTTGTAAAATAGCCCAGATCTCCTCCTTTGGGTGCAGAAGGTCCTTCTGAATATTGTTTTGCAAGTTCAGCAAAATCATTGTCATCAAAAGTGAGTGCATAGATCGAATCAGCTTTTGCTTTTGCGATCTGTTTATCAGCTTCACTGGGTTCAAGATTAATTGCAACATATTTTAGCTTTCTAGCAGGATCTTTTTTGTAATCTTCTTTATGCTCATCATAATATTTTTGTATTTCTTCCTCAGAAGCCTCAACATCTTTTAACGAATTTGGATTAAAGAAAATTATATCAGCATCAGCAAGATCATTGTCTGCAATAAATTGCTGTTTTGTCTCTTCCATGGTAATAGAAACTTCAGCTTTTACATCAGCATAAAGTCTTTGATATGGGAGAGTTCCTCTAATACGGCTTTCAATCCAATTTGCAAAGTCTACATTATCCATAAGCAGAGCTTCGTACTTAGAATAATCAAATTTTCCATCAGTTTGCAGTTGTGGAATTGTAGTGATATCTTCTGTTGGGTTTTTCAATTCAATTATCACATCATCTTCAGTTATTTTAATATGACGTTTTTTAAGGTCATTATCAAATAATGTTTGCTGTACCAGCTGATTCCAGGTTTGATCATTTATTTGTTTAGATATTTTGTCATCTATCTCTGCATCTGGATTTTGCTGAGCATAATTATTATATGCATTTTGTAAAAAATCACTATAATCACTTGGATATATTTTTTTCCCTGCTATTGAACCAATAAAAGGTTTTTTAATGAAAATACTACTAATACCACCTATTGCCATTGAGAGAATAAAAACAGCTGCAATTACTAAAACTATCCATGAACCGTGTCTTCTGAGTTCTTCTAACATCCTACTTCCTCCAAATATATTTCATATTTTATACTAGGTTTGTGCAATAACTAAAAACCTTGATAATTATTCAAGTTTTTTTTTATGAATCAATAAATTAAGTAGAATAAATGTCTTTCAAAAAGGTCTGAAAAGCGGGTGATGAATATATTTCTTGGAATATATTTATAAAATATTATTATCATTATATTTAGGCTTGACAGGATAAGTGATACTCAGAATTTTGAATTTCACATAAAGAAAAGGGGGGTGATTTCTTTGCCAAAAGTTGTTGCTAAAAATGGTGAATCTTTTCAGGTGCTTCTAAGAAGATTTAAAAAGTCTTGTGAAAGAGCTGGTCTTCTATCAGATGTGAAAAAGAATAAGTACTATGAAAAGCCAAGTGTAATTCGCAAAAAAGAAAAGAACGATCAAGTAAGAAAGGCTATGAAACGTCTTAGAAAACAAAAACGTTTCTCATAAAGATATGCTCACACAAATTAATATTGATCTAAAAAAAGCAATGAAAGCGAAGGACAAAGATAAATTAAAAGTTCTTCGTGCTTTGAAATCTGCAGTTCAATATCGGAAGTTGGAATTAAAGGAAGAACTTACTGAAGCTGAGGTTATTTCTATATTTAATGGTCAGGTAAAGCAGCGGAAGCAGTCATCTGAGCTTTATATACAGGGAGAACGTCCTGAACTTGCAGAGATCGAAAACAGAGAGATCAAGATCATTAAATCATATTTACCTGAAGAGCTCTCTGAAGCTGAATTAGAAATAGAAGTCAGCGAAACTATTGTACATCTTAATGCTGAATCGATGAGGGATATGGGAATTGTCATGAAATATCTCAAGGAAAAACTCGGTAGCAATGTAGATGGGAAAAGTCTAAGTGCAATTGTTAGACAAAAATTGCAAAGCTGATAAGTAATCATAAAAGTTAGAATTATTTGTGGGGGAGATAACTTATCTCCCCTTTTTTATCTGAAAATTGATATTTTAATGAGGTGATAATGAATGTCTTAGATATTATTCTCGGAATTTTTCTTTTAGTTTTATTATTCTATGGGCTCAAAAAAGGATTTATTAACAGTATTATCAGTCTATTAAGTTTAATTGTGATCGTTTTATTTATTGCTAAATCAGGTCATATCGTAAAGGGTTTACTTATTGTCAAACTTGGCTTCAGTGAATTTCTGGCGATTTTATGTTCTTACATACTTATAGCTCTGGCAATAACACTGATCGCAAAAATAACTATTAAAATTTTGCACATGATAATTGAATTCCTTCGCCTGAAATGGTTAGATAGAGTATTGGGTGCACTTTTCGGTGTATTCAATGGGACTTTAATAATTGCCATAATATTATTACTATTGAATTTATTGCCGTTTGAAAAACAGATCACTAAGTTTACTTCTTCCTCAGTGATTGCGGATAATGTTCGCAGTATAACAGATAAAGTTGAGTTGAAATATCCTGGCATAAAGGAAAGAATTCAAAGTGTGGGAAAGGATATTAATGAAAAAACAGATGAGCTCGAAAAACAGGTTAAGGACAAGATAACAGAATAAATGAATTCACATAATCAACTTGAATACAATAAGATAAAAGACTATCTGGCGCAAGAATGTCATTCCCTGCTTGGTAGTAAAATGGCATTAGATCTGCAACCAAAGCAGAAAATTGCAGATATCACGCATAGTCTTGATCTTACTTCGGAAATTCAGATATTAATTAGAAAAGGTATTTCATATAATTTTGAAAATATTTCCGATATTACAGAGCTTGTGACAAAACAAAAACATCAAACTTATAACTTCGAAGAATTTCAGAAAATATTTTTCAATGTTATTTCTGCCAACCTTATCTCAAAATATAGAGAGGAATTGCAAGATCATCCTCAGTATTTGAAATTCATTAATAGAATTATTTCACTTGATGATATAGAGATCAGATTTAACCAGATATTTGAAAATGATGGTGAAGTTAAAGATAATGCATCTAATGCTTTAGCATCAATAAGAAGGAAAAAGAAACGAGTTAGAAAGAATCTGGTATCTACTCTTAATAAAAAAGTCGAATCTCTTTCAACCAGCAAATTTATGCACGATAATATAGTTACACAAAGAGACGGAAGATATGTGATTCCTATAAAAGATGGAGCAGTAACATTTGTTCCAGGTATAGTTCATGGTAGGTCATCCAGTAAATCTTCAATTTATATGGAACCGCAAGAAATAGTTGGATTGAATAATGATCTCGAACTTGTATCCAGCGAAGAAAAACAGGAAATATTTCGTATATTTAAAGAATATACGGAGATGATCCTGGAACATAAAGATGTATTAATAAAAGAAATAACATATCTACAGGAATTGGATTTTTTCTTTGCTTCTGCTCGTTTAGCAAATAGGCTGAAAGCAGCAAAACCAATTTTCTCTGAAGATCCTCAAATTAATTTAAAGAATGCCCGACATCCGCTTCTAATCCTAACTTTTGACAAGTATGAAGATGTTATTCCGTTTGATCTGGAACTTGGGTATGATTTTAATCTTTTGCTAGTATCAGGACCTAATACAGGCGGGAAAACAGTTACTCTAAAAACTGTGGGATTATTAACGTTAATGGCAAAATCCGGTTTACCAATACCAGCTGATCCTCATAGTGTAATCGGCTCATTTGCTTCTGTTTATGCTGATATTGGTGATAGCCAGTCGTTGGAAAATTCCTTGAGTACGTTCTCTTCCCATATTAAAAATATCAGAGAAATGATAGAAAATACCGATTCAAAAATACTGGTTCTCATAGATGAAATTGGTGCAGCAACAGATCCTGAACAGGGATCAGCCTTAGCTCAGGCAATTTTAGAAACTTTAGCAGAAAATAATGCGGTAGGCCTTATCAGTACACATTATACATCACTCAAGATCTTCGCAGAGAAACATGAAAAATGTATAAATGCAGCAATGCAATTTGATCCGGAAAAACATATTCCAACATATCATTTTAAACTTGGATTACCGGGAAATAGTTTTGCTATTGAAGTTGCTTCCAGGTTAGGATTACAGGAAGATCTCATTGAAAGAGCAAAAGACTTAACCGGAAAACAGAATGTAGAATTAACTGAATTGATAAAGAAAATGTCTGAAGAGAAAAAGTCTCTTTCAAGACAACTATACCAATTTGAATTGAAAACTGCTCTTTTAAATCAGAAGATATCTGAACGACAGGAACAGATAGAATCTTTGAAGAAAGACAAAAAAGAGATAAAGAAGAAATCCCTGCACGATGCCAGAGAATTTCTTACTTCCATGCAAAAAGAGTTAAACATGGAAATTAAAGATATAAAGACATCTAATAAAAAAGAGAAAAAAGATAAATTTGAAAGATCACTAAAAAAAATTACTAAGCTCAATCGTGATCTGAGTGAAGAAGAGGAGAAATTATCAGAAATTTCGTCTAATCCAGTTAATAAACCTGAGATAGGAATGAAAGTCTGGCTGAAAGAGATGGAAATAGAAGGGGAAATTACTGAGATCTCCGGGAAAAACATCAAAGTTGATATGGACGGGATAATACTCAATACAACTTCAGACCGACTTTATCTGGTAACTGAAAAAAAAGTAAAAAAATCAAAAATCAGTAAACACATTAATGTTACCAAAAATGATGCTAAATTTGAATTGAAACTTCTAGGATATCGTTTCGAAGAGGCTTTACCGCAAATTGAGATATTCATTGATAATGCAGTTGTTAGTGGACTTCCAATGATACGCATTGTTCATGGAAAAGGCACTGGAGCCTTAAGGGCAAAAATCAGGAATTATCTGCGCTCAAACAAAGATACTGAAGAATTTTACTCACCACCGCCAGAAGCAGGTGGAAGTGGCGTTACAGTCGTGAAGCTCAAGGATTAGAGGAGAAATATGGATCAATATTCTATCGATGAAATTATTGAAAGAAATGATATTATTGATGTCATCAGCAGCTATATTCCTCTAAAAAAAACGGGTAGTAACTTCAAGGCACGCTGTCCGTTCCATGATGAAAAAACAGCTTCTTTTGTTGTCAGTCCTAAAAAACAGATCTATAAATGTTTTGGTTGTGGAAAGGGCGGAAATGTAATAACATTTGTACAGGAATTCGAAAAAATATCATTCCCTGAAGCATTGCGGAAACTTGCTTCACGTGCAGGGATCACCATTAAACAAACGCTGCAAAATAAAGGTAAGGATTCCAAACGTGACTTAATCTACAAGATCAATGAGCTTACAGCACTGTTTTTTCATAAAAATCTGATAGAACATGGAAGCAGTGCATTGGAGTACTTGGCAGAAAGAAGTATTTCAGATAACACAATAAAAAAATTCAGGTTAGGTTTTGCTCTAAACTCCTTTGGAGGATTACACAACTATCTGCTGAAAAATAATATAAATGAAAAGATCTTAGCATCAACAGGATTATTCACATCAAATAATAATGACCTTTTCCGTGAGAGGATAATGTTCCCGATACATTCATCTGCTGGGAAGGTTGTCGCTTTTGGCGGGAGAAAACTACATGATGAGCAATCTGGCGGGAAATACGTAAACTCTCCAACAACGGATATTTACACCAAAGGGAATGAATTATACGGGCTTTTTGAGACGAAATATACAATTTCAAAAAAAGATAATGCTCTAATTTGTGAAGGTTATACCGATTTCTTACGACTTTATGAAAATGGTTTTACAAATAGTGTGGCTTCTCTGGGCACTTCTCTTACTGACTCTCAAATTAGTTTGTTAAGCAGGTTCTCTGAAAATATTTACATGCTTTATGATGGAGACAGTTCCGGAAGAAAAGCGGCAGTTCGTGCAGCAGGGAAAATTCTCGGAAAGGGATGTAACGTTAAGATCGTTGGATTTCCCAAAACAGATGATCCTGATAGTTTCATTAGAAATAATGGCGTAGAAAAAATGCAGGAACTTATTGAAAATGCAAAGCCCATAGCTCAATTTTTACTTGATGATAATGTTATCGATGTAGATAAAAAAGGTAAGCTTTCGGTTCTGTTTGATATTCTTAATGACATGGAAGATGAAGTTGCTCAGGAGCTCCTGAGCCAGGATATTGCTGAAACATTTGGATTATCAGGACATGCAGTTGCTTCCAAGATAAGAAAAAAAAGAAGATCAAGAAAACAAGAGATCGAAACTACAGAAATTCCCCAAATGGAACAATTTAGAGAAGAGAGAAATATTATATTATTAATTCTTAATAATCTATCACTCTACAAAAAAGTTGCGCAAGAGATAGATTTGAGTTACTTTTTAACTGAAAAGTATAAGGAAATTTATAAAATTATATTGGAGCATAAAGAAAATATGGATAATATTCCTGCTTTAATAAGCAAGATAGATAAAGAAAATATCAGGAATATACTCACAGAACTTTCTATGCTGGAACCTCCTGTACAAACAATTGATGATGCTATAATTGCCCTCAAGACAAGAAAATTACATTCTGACCTGGCAGCGTTAAATGCCAAAATTCTTAATGATCCCAAAAATATGGATCTTTTCAACAAAAAGCAAGAATTAAAAAAAGAAATATTAAAAATAAATAAAAAAGTGGTAAGAAGAACTTTGTACTAAGGAGTCTAGATGCTTAGCTATAATGAGTGTATTAAAAAGTTGATTCAAATCGGCAAGAAAAATAATAGTTTACTTACTTTCAAGCAGATCAATGCAGTTCTGCCGAATAATCCGATTTTTCTTGATAAGATCGAACAAATCATTTCCGATCTTGTAGGAGAAGGAATTGAACTTATTGATGAGACACAAAAAAAGGTAACAAAAAAGAAGATCTCACTTAAACAGACAAGAGCAACAAAGAAATTTCAAAATCGGAAATATTATGACGATCCAGTACGAATGTATCTGGGGGAAATGGGTCGGGTTCCACTTCTGGATAGAGAAGGTGAAGTTAGAATAGCTAAGAAGATAGAAAGTGGACAACAGCATATTAATAAAAACATTTTTAAGAGCGGCAGTACTCTTCGTGAAATGGAGAATTTTATACATCGCTATCGGGAGAAAAGAGTTAAGATAGACCAGATATTTAAGATCGAGTATGGAACCTGGATGGATAAATCTCAGGAAGCAAATCTTGTAAATGAATTTGAGCAGGTTATAAGAGATACAAAAGCAATATTTGAAAAAATTGGCGAGATGATAGATAGCAGTGATATTGATGAAGATGAACATCTTTTAGATCAGGAGATGATCGATAAGCAAAGAATTAAACTTATAGAGATTTTTGGTATATTAAAGTATAATGAGAAACTCCTGAAAAGAATGGTTTATCGTATTCGTAGTCTTGTAGACAGGATAAAAGACAGCCAGAAAAGCATTACACACCTATCTAAGATCAGAAAATATTCTTTAGACGAAATATGTACATTCGGAAGAAAAGCCAATAAATCCGAAGAGGATTACAATCTTGTTTTTGTAGAAACAAAAATTGAACCTGATGTATTTATTGAAACATTGCGTAAGATAAAAAATGCCAGAAGAAAAATTCGTCGCGTGGAACTTGAAACTCGTATGACAGCTGACGAAATGGTTGATCTTTTAGATGAGATCGAACGTGGCGAAAAGATGAAAGAGAGATCCAAGAACGATATGATCGAAGCCAATGTACGCCTGGTAGTTAGTATTGCTAAACGCTATAACAATCGCGGTTTGGATTTCCTAGATCTTATCCAGGAAGGTAATACCGGATTAATGCGTGCAGTTGAAAAATACGATTATCGCAAAGGATTCAAATTCAGTACTTATGCAACCTGGTGGATACGACAAGCGATAACACGGGCTATTGCAGACCAGGCTAGGACAATAAGAATTCCAGTACACATGATAGAATCTATTAACAAAGTTAAAAGAGCTAGCAGAAAGTTATTGCAGAAACTGGGTAGAGAGCCACATCCAGAAGAAATAGCAGTTGAACTTGATCTCCCTGTAGAAAAGATCAAAAGCATTCTGGCAATAACTAAAGAACCGGTATCATTAGATAATCCAATTGGTCATGAAGATGAAGATAGCCTACTTGGTGATTTTATTGAAGATAAATCAACTATATCTCCCGAAAGAATGGCTGAGCGTACTCTTCTAAAAAAACAGGTAGATGATGTTTTAAGAACTTTAACATCACGTGAAGAGAGAGTTATCAGACTTCGTTTTGGTATAGATGACGGATATCACAGGACACTGGAAGAGGTCGGGAATATTTTTAGTGTTACACGTGAAAGGATTCGTCAGATCGAGGATAAAGCTCTTAAAAAACTACGTCATCCAACCAGAAGTCATGTATTAGAGAAATTCATAGAGAACTTTAATGTGAAATAATTTGAGATTTAGGAAATTCTTGACATAAATTCGGGTAAATTTGTTTTTACAGTCTTAAATTTAATAAGTGGGGCCTATAGCTCAGTTGGTAGAGCTTCCGGCTCATAACCGGACGGTCAGAGGTTCGATTCCTCTTGGGCCCACCAAAGTGGAAAAGCGTCGCTAATATTGCAGTTAGCGACGTTTTTTGTCTTAATGTCAACATTCATATTTGCAATAAGATCAAAAGGTTGCCTATACTGAACGCCCAACTTTCTATTTTCGTAAGAAAAGTTCGACCCAATTAAATTGATAATCTTTCTTTTTTGCTCAACATTTCCCAAAGAGTACAATTCAGCAGTAGTTCCAAGAAGTTCGACCAAATGAACGCCTTGATCTATATAATTATTGTTTGCCAGTTCTGATTCATCGATTTGAGCCTTTAACTCTAATTTTTTGTTTGTATATTCTTCACGTTTCTGCATATACATCTCAAAAGATATAACTCCGTCCAACTTGTCTTCATATAATAAGGATAATCTTTTATCGATTTTTGATAGTTCTGTGTGCAGTTTTTCTAGCCTTGCTTTGTGAAATTTCTCTTCATCAACATGGCTTTCTTTAAGTGCTTTAACAATTAAGCTGATAATGGCGTCGTTAAAAGATAGATTATTTAATATTTTTTTAAACAATCCATCAAAGACCTCTTCTCTTACATAATCATTGTTACTACAACTCTCCTGTTTTGAAGTTCCACCCTTACAAAAGTAATATACATATTTGTCCTTTTTAAAATCAGGTACCATCAACCTGCCACATTCTCCACATTTCACAAAGCCTTGGAACACATAAGTTCTTTTGCTCTTCCTAGAACTTGATCTACCCCGCATTTTTAATGCTTTTTGGGTTTCATCAAATAAGTGCTTAGAAATTATTGGTTCATATGTACCAATATATACTTTATTATTCCATACAAATTTTCCGATGTAGAAGTCGTTCTTTAGAATCTTATGGATCGCACTTGTATTTACATTAGTAGAAGATTTAAAGAGCCTGACATTTTGCTTTTGTAGGTATGTTTTAAGATCATTTAGTGAGTAATTTCCACTTGAATACATCTTAAACATTTCCAGAACATAACGAGCATTCTCAGGATCGGGCACTATTATACTTTTATCATTTTCTCGGACATTAATATATCCAAAAGGAGCCCTGGAAGGATACATACCTTGCTCAGCTTTTTCTCTCATTCCTTTCTTGACTTCTTCAGATAAGTTATCGATATAATTTTTAGCCATTAGTACTTTAATTCCATGGATAAATTTCTCATTGGATCTGGAATCTTTAGACAATATCTGATTTTCTTTCACTAGGTGAATCTCCAAATCTAATTCGTCCAAAAGTACATAATCCTTGAAATTCCGATAAAGTCTATCAGTTTTTTCAACTAAGATAGCATAGCATTGAGAATTACCTGAACTTGCCTTTGACAAATACTCTATCATTTTCGTGAAATTTGTTCTCCCAGCTTTGCCACCTGTCTCAGAATCTGTAAACTCATCGAGCACTATAATGTGATTTTGTTGAGCATATTCCCTAAGTATTTTTAACTGAGCAGGTATTGAATAACCTTCCCGCTCTTGCTCTTTTGTTGATACACGTGCATAAATAACTGCATGCGGTTTGTTCTTTTTTTGTCCCTTCATATGACGCCCCTTGAATTATTTATAATATAATTCATATTAATATCTTGTCCAGAATATCCTAAACTTAGGTTCAAATTTTTTATCACACATAATAAAGTATTTGACCAAAAATCACATGAAGTAATCAAATAGAACATATATTTTTATAATAAATTAAGCTGGAGTAATTTATGAAGAATTATTTTCTATGCCTGAAACCTAAATTCGACACCTGGTTAGAACAATGGTTTGTAGATATCCTGAAACAGAACATGCAAATAGTCAGAACTAGTAGATATTCACGAAGATATACTAAGAGTAAATTTGATAAAAATATGACTGCTATCGTTGCTGCTGAAGGAGCAGAATTCTACTTATTTTTTTGTTCTGGTCGTATCAACCAAGGATTAACTTTACCAGAAGTTACATCAAATTTAAAGAAATCAGAACTTAATCATATTCATATTAAACTATTATGGTTAAAGTTTCAAGAACTTGACCATCATGATTGTGTAGTCGAAAGACCTATCTTTAGAATGAGGAAACTAATAATGGATCATTTCTCATTTACCAAAGAAGATGCTGAAAAATTCATAGTTCTAACTTACTTATTATATGATGATGTTAGACAATATCATGGGAGTAAAAATAAGACTTTTTTACATAATCTACCAACATATAATGACTTAAAGGAAATGAATATACCAACAAGCAGAAAATTTGATCCTTTGAAACATCAAAGATATTGCAGTATGCAAAAAAAACCTATTTGGAATCAGGAGAAAGTTGAAGATTTTTTTTTGGATGTTATTCAGCCTTATATCGAGAATGAATATATTATTCCTTCTTATAAAGACGTGATAGACAAAATTGTAATAAAAAATAACATTATATTAAAAGATAATGATAGATTTCTATATAAATTGATTATCCAGTTTGTAACATCATATTCATACTCTAAGAATCTAAAATTCTTCTATCTTTATACTCCACCTCCATGTCTACAGAAGAAAAGAATTAGCGATGTTGTTAAATTAGAAGTATTATTTAAATGTTCAGATCTACATAAAAATAAACCAAAATTTAGTCAAACGCAAATCATGAAAGATGTAAGTAATGAAATTGGTTGCGAGTTCTCAACCATAGACAAATTCATTAAAGCTAACTTTAGATATTTACCTGATGAAATTAAAACACCGATGGATCTTTTCTGTTTGTCAAATGAAGAAATTAAAAATTTCTATACTAATTACTTAATTGGACATGGACAGAATCCAAAGAATTTCGATCTGCATGTCTAAGCTTTGATCTGTAGTAGATACCCCTGTGTATCCTATCAACATAAGTTCTCTTTTATCGCTAAGAATACATACGGTATAAAAAGCCACTACTGATGTTTAGTTTTTGCACTTTGTTTATTATATGAAATTATATACTATAATACATTAGAATAAGAACCTTTTGTGGAACCTTTGATAATAGTATAAGTAACGGTCGTTTATTGAACTAGAAAAATTCTTTTAACGGTTTGCGTTTTAAGTGGAGTAGATTTGTTAGGCTACTTGATTATTATGTATGAAACTTGATTCCACGCTTCGGTTGCCTCCAACGATAGAGTGAAGATCTTGGTTGGGAAATCTTGCGCGTTTGTCACAGATTATATTCATTTGCCTTAAGATACCATCGGCGGGACCAGAGAAAACTAAGAAACGGGCGATGGCAATAATCATGATTCGACCGGTGAATTCTTAGGAAAAAGACAGATAACGTTCATCTTGTATCTTACTTCCCGACGTCGTATGCATTCGGCTTGTTGAAGCTCTCTTCCTTCAACCCTAACCTTTTGCAGATCTCGCCCCATTCACGCGTAAGTTGGGGGTTCATTGCTTCAAAAATCCTTGTCGATTGTCTGAGTGCCGCAGAGGCCTTTACGGCTTCGTAGGTGGCGAACGAGTCGAGTATACAGGCTGTGCCCGTAGAACTCGTGAAGTCGACCTTGTGAAGAAACTCATGGTAGAGTTCCTCAAAGAGATCCTCGCTCCTGTGACGTAGAACTTCAAGCCGAACCAAACGAGTAATGATCTCACCCGAGAACAATGTTTGCGTAACTATAACCAGAAGCTCAAGGGGAGTATAGCGACAGTAGGCTGCAATAATCCACACCGTAAAGTAGATCAGCACCTTTACTCGTTCTCGAATTGCCATTCTTCCACAGACTGCTTTCGAGAAGAACGAGTTCTCAAGCACGTTTGCTCCCAGTTTCTGAATAGAAGGTGAGAGAGGATTGTTGTAGTAACCCTGAGTCTGTTCCGGAGTCAATGGCACATCAAAGGAGTCTGATAGCAGTTGCTTCCTTCGCTTTCCCTCAGCTTTGGGGATGAGATGGAATTTGAGATATAGCGTAAGAATTAGATTTAACATCACGCTGGTGGCGAACAGAAGCGTGGGAACATCTCGCAATGATTCCTGCGGTATGCACTGGGAATAGAGAACCACAATAGAGAGAGCGGCGGATGCCCAGAATAATGCTGAGGATATTCTCTCAATGCGTTCAATTGGTCTGTAGTAACGATCGATATCATCGATCCGCATTGTTTCTAGTTTAGTCATATTCATCCTTGTTTCGGCCTGTATGTAATGGCACATCGTTTTAATAGTAGTAACTTGGGAAATTACCCGCGAACACTCTATCCCACCAATCAATTGCTTCGTTGGTCTTGCCCGTACTTTCAGCAACACGCGCCTTTTCAGCTCTTGTCTTGGCCGTGGAAAGCTTCGAGAGGGCGTCGCTCTTCTTAGCTTCAGTTGCGCAGGCACAAACGTAACCAGAAATTCCTTTAGGGTCCTGCATGGATGCAAGGCCACTGGCGGCGAGTTTCTTGAAGAGAGAGCAGAGATCAATATCATAAACGATAGAGTTTTCTGCTTCCATCCACTTGGTTGCCCTCAACTCAAGGTAGAACGATGATATCGGCACATTGCAGTAGTACTTCCACGCCTTGAGGAATCGGATGAGTGGCTTGAGTTTCTTGTTGAGCCGAGTGTTCTCGTCTTGAACGTATGAGGTATGCATCGAGGGGCTTGATCGCATCCATCCTGTTGTCCCATCTGGAATGTCGTAGACGTTTTTGCCCTCTTTCTCTTTCACATAGTCAGCGGGGATGACTTCAGCTATATCCCAGTCCGAGCTGCCGAAGTCTAGGACAACTGCCGGGGAGTCAACATAGATAGTTGTTTTGGGGAACCTTCCCTGCAGGCATTCCTTAATCTGTCGTAGCGAAGTGGCCGAGTTATTCTTAAGATTGTTGGTCGGAATCCGCGCGAAGAAGTCCACGTCACTGTGGTGGAAGATACTTGTCCCATTGTTCGCTGAGCCTGAGTAGAACAGCCGCTTTAGGTCATAACAAGTTTTCAGTCGACTGGTAATTGAAGCTTTGTGAGAAGCGGCACTCCCGGATTCGTAACCACCCGGAGTGATGCGCCTGTGGAAGGTGTCAAAACCGTTTGCTATTGTTCTTGTCGCCATAATGTCTCCTTTCTGTACTTCCCTTCAATAAGCGTGATAATATCCTTATTTACTTGTTTATTCACACGCTCTTCTCTTTCGATTATTTTCATCAATAAGTTTACAATTTCAATCATTATAATATGATTTCCTATTTCAACATAATCATCTTCTTTATTATCACATTACTATCTGTTCTTAACTGATAAAAGTAAAGACCTGTGCTGCTATTTTCACCATCCCATGAATATGAGTACTGACCAGCTACAAACTCTTCAGAAACGATTATTTGCCCTCTTAGGTTGAATATAGTTAGCCTTCCACTTTCGCCTTCCTTTATGTCGAAACTGATCGTGGTTGATGGATTGAACGGGTTAGGATAATTCTGGTAGAGTGTAGTTGCTAAAGGTACAATAGTATCATCTGCATTAACTTGATTTACATGTACCAGCCACTCCTGACCAACTTCATTATCTTCGTCAGAAATGACAGACTCGATATCGAAATCTCCCACATCGGTAAAGGTGTGAACAAATATGCTATCAAGCTCATCCGCCAATAGTACTTCATTCAGGAACCAATTATAATTCAGATCACTATCAACATCATAAGCACTAACCATGAACGTGACAGAGCTATCCTGGTAAACTGAGAACTCCAGTTCCTGCGGTTGCCAACCGGTAAGTACCGGCAGATCATTTACAGAAGTACAATATACTGTTATCGATTCCGAGACTATATCACGAATACCATCTTTTTCTGCTGATCTTGGGTGTCTGGTTTTCTTCGAATTAGCATCCGTTAGAGATACAACTGGAGCAGTTGATCTTCTTGTACGTGTGACTCCGTCATCGACAGTAAATGTTATTACTTCGTCTCCGCTCCATTCTGGAACATTAGAGCTGAAAGTAATATCCCAGTTATCATCAACAATATCAATATTTGTGTTGCCTTCCCAGGTTAGAGTAAGTTGATCATAGGTATTATCTACATCAGTTACGTATGATGTGAAATCGAAGGTGGCAGATCCATCCTCAGGGAAAGAGAAACTGGCTGGGAAAGTTATTTCCGGTGGGTTGTTAAAATTCTGTACATGAATAACAAAACTCTGCTCGATAGGAGTGGGAATTAAGCCATCTGTTACCGTTATTGTAACAGGATGATCTCCAACATGCTCATTAGTAGGAATGCCGACCAGTAAGCCAATAGCAGGGGTGAACGTAAGCCAACTGGGAAGAACTGGAGCAGCATACGTAAGCATATCATTCTCAATATCTTCAGCTATTGCGGTATATTGATAAACATCATCTTCCATTACCAGTGTGTCGGGTACTGAAGAGAACCACGGAGCATCATTCACAGATTCGACTGTTACGACTAACGAATCCAAGACTATTGATCTATTATCCATTTTTGCTTCACTTATCTTACTTGAGCTCAATTCTGTCTGAGAATTTTCCTCGGAAATCCGGGAGCTCTTTGACTCGCTGAGAGACACTTTATCCGAAAAGATATTACTCTCACTTCTAGAACGTGGTGAATCCGCATCCCAAAGATCATCTGCTGTGAAGAGAATAGTTTCCTCTCCAAACCAATCATCATTAGGAGTAAAAACAACTCTGCCATCAGATAATATTTCAACTGCTATGCTGTCATTACCAGTGTATGTGAATGAAAGATCATCCCCATCTGGGTCAACAAAATGATCATTCAGGTTGATAGATAGAGAATCTGGCTCATCCTCTAAAATGGTTATGCTTCCCAAAGGAGTCTGTACAACAGGATCTGTATTAATAACTGTGACATAATCTATCTTCGTTTCTGTATCGCTACTGTCGGCATCATTAATGGTGAGAGAAACTGAATATACTCCTGGAACTTCGTATACACAGACAGGATTCTGCTCGTAGGAATCTATGGTTCCATCATTATCAAAGTCCCACTCCCAATCCGTCAGAATTCCATAAGACGCATCAGAGAAATTTACTTCCAGTGGATGTTGACCTGATATGACATCTGATGCAAAATCACAATTAAATTGATAGAAATAGTAAGCACCCATATCTGCTCTGGAATTATCAGGATCATTATATATAGGATCTGGGTTACCTGTATCAATACAAGGAGAGTTTTCTGAAAGATGATAGTCATCATTTACTATATTTATGAATAACGGATCTAATTCGATACAACCAATCCCAGCATTGCAATTAAATAAATTCCCGGTTGAATTGCTGAAGAAATTTGAATATTCAATTGATTGAACACCAGATGAGACATATACACCATAACCACCAGAATTGTAAGAAATGATTGAATTATTAATATTAATCAACTCACCATATATACCACCACCTAGTAATCCATAATTTCCGGTAATTGAGCATTTATATACATTTAAATTTGCACTACCTACACTGCAAATACCACCACCTTTATCAGTAGATTGATTATTAAAGATTGTTACACTATTAAGATTAACATCTGAATACCCACCACAATAAATTCCTCCTCCCTGATAAGCTGAGTTATTAAATATCTTACCTGAGAATAAATCTAGAACTGAATTTTCATGAGAATAAACACCGCCAGCATGATTTTCTCCATAGTTACCTGAAATTAAAAAATTGTGCATAACAAGGATCGTATTGATACCAATATATACTCCACCCCCTTGATTTCCTGAATTGTTAGTTACTTCAACATTTTCCATAAACATATTTGCTTCTAAGCAACCTAAACCACCACCCCATCCACCAGTGTTATTTGTGATTTTAAGATTATACAAGAGTGGACTTGAATCGTTGCAAAAAATACCACCACCATAAGTAGCATTTCCATTTGTAATAGTGAAACCAGATAATACTGCCGTCGAATCCTCTCCATTCTCAAAAGTAACTACACTTCCATTCTGATTTCCATCAATTATTGTTTGAGATATATATGTTGTATCCTGTGTTGTTAAAAACAAAGAAGCCACAGTGATGTTCTTTCCAATGAAATCAATATTCTCTACATACGTTCCTGGTTGCACAAGCACTGTATCACCTTCAACAGCTGCAATGATTCCCTGTTGGATTGTAGGATAATCTAAAGGTATTTCAATGATTGTGGGTGAATCAACAACTGTTATCAAGTCAGTTTTGATTTCAGAGTCTGAATTAATACCATCTGATACAGTCAATGATACTGAATATGTTCCAGGTATAGAATACACATATGTTGGATTTTGATTATTTGAATCTATTGTCCCATCATTGTTAAAATCCCATTCCCATGATGTAATTGGTCCAACACCTTGTATAGATTCATCATAAAAAGATACTAATAATGGAATATGTCCTGAAATGGGTTCAGCAAAATATTCCGCAGATAACTCAGGTTCCATCTTGATCAACCAAAAATCATAACTTCCATTACCAATTGATTCTGTGTATCCAGTAATTAAACATCCTCCATCAGGAGCATTCCTAATAGTATGTCCACTTTCGTTCAAGGCACCACCAAAAGTCTGATTCCACAAAAGATTTCCTTGGGAGTCAGTCTTTGATAACCAGAAATCGTTATTACCTGCCCCAAAAGATTCAGTCTCACCTGCAAAATAGTAACCATTATCATGTGAATTCTGTATTGAATAAATCATATCATCGCCAGAATCATTTCCATAATATTGAAACCAGATTTCATTACCATCTGCATTAATCTTTATAAGTAAACCATCATAAGTATTTGCACCTTGTGTATACGAAACTCCAGAAATTAAATAGCAATTATCATTTGTTATAATAATATCAGAAATATTTTGATCACCAAACAAGTAATATGTTTCTTGCCAAACTTCATACCCTTCATTATTAATTTTGAAAACATATATATCATCACTTTCACCTGAGTTATTATATCTATGAGCAGCAATAATGTAACCCCCATCAATAGCTTCACAAATAACTTGGGCTTTTTCCAAAAATGCACCGCCATATGTGTAGTTCCATATTTCATTTCCCAAGCTATCAGCTTTAACTAATAGGCAATCAGTTAATCCACTACCATCTGGATCACTATATCCGGCAATTATATATCCTCCATCAATTGTTGCAATTACTGATTTTGCTATATCATCTTCAACTGAACCAAATGATTGTGACCAACTTTCATATCCATTTGAGTTAATTTTTAATAAATATGCATCTATAGACCCATAACCAAAAGAATTTGTACTTCCAGCGATAATATAGCCGCCATCAGATGTTTGTTTAATGCTATATGCAACGTCATCATTAATTCCTCCAAAAGTGTTACTCCATTCTACGTATCCAAAAGAATCCGTTTTCACAACCCAAACGTCTCTATTACCAGCACCAAAAGAACGAGTATATCCAGCAATAACATAACCACCATCAGTAGTCATTTCCATTGAATATGGTGCTTCATCTGATGCACCTCCGTAAGTTCTAGTCCATAATGTATCAGGTACAACCATATTTTGCGGAAACACTGAAACACACGATTGCTTTAATTCAGTATTAGAGTTATTACCATCACTGATTGTTAATGAGACTGTGTAATTTCCTGGATCATTATAAGTCCAACTCGGATTCTGCTCGTAAGAATCAATATTACCATCATTTTCAAAGTCCCATTCCCAGCTATTAGGAATACCTATTGATAGATCTGAGAAATTCACTTCCAAAGGTGTAAAGCCATACAAAGGCGTTGCTGTGAAATCTGCATCAAATTGATAAAAGTAAAATGCTCCCATATCATTTCTTGTTCCATCGGGGTCATTAAAAATTGGATTAGGGTCTCCAGTATCAATGCAGGGTGAATCTTCGGTAAGATAATAGTCACCATTTGTATAATTAACAAATAATGGATCTATATTCATACTGCCGCCATAACCTCCTTCTATATTTGAATAAGAAGCTCCTATACCACCAGAGCCACCAGCATTTTCATAGAAAGTATATGGTATATTATACCAAATAATCGATGAATTCATATTTATGTTTGAATTAAACTTTGCTAATGCTCCTCCCTGTTGATTAGCAATATTATTACATATTGTAGCATTTCGTATATTGAGAACACTCTCAGCTTGACAAGTAATTCCCCCACCAACTGTTCCAGCTGTGTTACTAATAATCAAGACATTATTAAGAACAGGTTGGCTCCAATGACTACAATAAAATCCTCCACCTTGAGCTGCGGAACTATTAAAGCTAATCTCGACAAAATCAAAAACCGGATTAGAGTAGTCTCCACAAAAAACACCTCCACCACCGGAAGAACCTCCACTCGTTGAATTGTTTCCGGAAATAATACAATCTGATACTGTAGGGCTTGCACCAACTAACCACATACCACCACCAATAGGGCTACTATTACCAATAATTTTAAGATTCGATAATGTAGGATTGCAGTTTGTCCAGCATCTAATACCACTATTATTGCCATTAGTAATTGTAAATCCGATTAACTGCGCTAAATCGCTCTCTGCATTATTAAATGTAACTACAGTTCCATTATTATTACCATCAATGATAGTAGTTTCTATATAAGATGTATCTTGTATAACTAGAAATAAAGAGCCAATAGTGATGTTCTTTCCATTGTAATTGATATTCTCAAAATATGTTCCGGGTTGTACAAGTACAGTATCACCCTCAACTGCCGCATTAATCCCTTCTTGAATAGTAAGATAGTCAAAAGGTATTTCAATAATAGTTGGAGAATCGACTACAGTTATCAGATCTTCCTTAATCTCTGCGTCAGTGTTATTGCCATCAGACACAGTTAGGGAAACTGAATAAATACCAGGTGTAGTATATACCCATGTTGGATTTTGATCATTTGAGTCTATTGTACCATCGTTATCAAAATCCCATTCCCAGGATATAATTGGTTCTTGTCCAGGTTGCGATTGATCTGAGAAATTTACTGTTAAAGGTATGTGACCGGATGTTGGTGATGCCGAGAAATCTGCAATTGGTTGTTGGAAATAAAACGCTCCCATATCATTTCTTGTTCCATCAGGATCATCATATTGAGGATCTGGATCACCAGCATCTATGCAAGGTGAGTTTTCTGATAGATTAAAATCACTATTAAGACTATCAGCAAATAAGGGATCATTATCTATGTTTCCTATTCCGGGCCATCCATTTTGAATGTCTGAATATGTAACTAATAATGTGCCAGATGATTCATTAATTTGTTCTGGAGAATTATTATGAAAAACACTATTCAGGATATCTAAAAATAATACTCCAGATCCCGCGGTAGTATAAATACCCCCACCAAAACTTTCTGCTGAATTACCATAAACTGTTAAATTGCTAAGTTGAGTAATTGTACCGTGAAAAACAATTCCACCACCGTAATATGAAGCATAATTATTATAGATTAGAACATTAGAAAGAACTGGATTAGCTTCAGTACAATAGAATCCTCCACCATAAATGGCTGAGTTATTGTATATCGTCGAGTTTTTTACTATTATGTCAGCGTTAATTTCACAAAATATTCCACCTCCATGAGAAGAATTATTCTGTTTAATCACACAATCTTCAATTATTGCATTAGAGCCATCATCACAGCAAATACCACCGCCATAAACTGAAGAATCGTTGTTTTTAATTATAAGATTAATAATTTGAGGTGCTGATAACAAAGTGCAATAAATACCTCCACCATTCCCAGCACTATTCCCATTAGTAATTGTGAAGCCGCATAATACAGACGTTGAATCCTCACCACTATCAAATGTAACTACACTTCCATTCTGATTTCCATCAATAATAGTTTGAGAAATGTATGATGTATCTTGTGTTGTTAAGAATAATGAAGCAACCGTTATATTTTTCCCGTTATAGTTGATATTCTCAACATATGTACCCGGTTGCACAAGCACGGTATCTCCATTTGCTGCTGCATTTATACCTTCCTGGATTGTAGGATATTCATATGGAATATTTATTAAGTGATCTGGTTTCTTGATTTTTAAAAGCCAACAATCATAAAGACCAGCTCCAAAAGATTGTGTAGTTCCAGCAATTATATATTCTCCATCAAATGTTTGCACAACTGATTTTCCATTATCTGCTAAACTACCACCTATAATTTTCGACCATAGTTCATTGCCATACATATCTGTTTTGAGCAAATAAACATCCCCCACATCATTGTCGTTAGTATTTCCAGTAAGAATATATCCACCATCAAAAGTATGAGAGATAGATGTGCAAATTTCAGTATTAGGCCCTCCAAGAAACTTTGTCCATAACGAATCTCCATTAACATCTATTTTAATTAAATATGCATCTGCTTGTCCAGCCCCAAAAGAGTTAGTCCAGCCAGCTACAATATAGCCATTATCTTCTGTTTCAAGAACTGATTCACCCCATTCTCCAGTACTTCCCCCAAAAGTTCGTGTCCAAAGTGAATCACCATTTGCATCAGTCTTTATTATATAGACATCCGTTCCTCCTACACCAAAGGATTGTGTCCATCCGGAAATAATATAACCTCCACTTGATGTTTGTTTAACTGATAAACCACCATCAGCTGAGTCACCACCAAAAGTTTGTGTCCAGAGCGTGTCTCCATTTGCATCTGTTTTAATCAAATAAACATCTCCAAGCCCTGCACCAGAGGAATAAGTATCACCTACAATAATATAACCATCATCATTAGTTTGTTGAACTGAACGTCCAAGATCACTATCACTTCCTCCATAAGTTTTAGTCCAAAGAGAATTACCATTTAAATCAGTTTTAATTAGATAAACATCAGTGGCTCCTGTCCCATAACTTTCAGTCGCTCCTGTAATGATGAAACCGCCATCTGTTGTTTGTTGTAGCGAATAGCCGTCATCATTGTTGTTCCCACCATAGGCTTTTGTCCAAAGAGTATCACCAATTTCATTCGTTTTAATTAGATAAATATCGGTGGCTCCTGCACCATAAGATGATGTTCCTCCGCAAATTATGTAGTTTCCATCGAATGATTGCAGTACCGATTCTCCATGATCCTCTCCATTTCCTCCGTAAGTTCTGGTCCATAATGTATCGGGTGGAGTTTGTGCATTTAACATTATTGGAAGAAATATAATAATTATAATAAATAACTTCTTCATCATCCACCTCACTCACCAACTACTGTTGCATTGGCAATGTTGGAGTATTCGGACTGGTTGTTGGTAGTTACAGCCCGAACCCGATAAAAATAGGTCTCCAGATTTATCACATCAGCATCTATGTATGTTTCAGTATTAGCTGCAATTGTAGCAATTAATTCGAAATCATTGCCAGCGGACATCCGTTCGATCTCGAAGTTTTCTTCTATTTCACTGTTATCGTTCCAGCCTATGATAATTGTACTTGTTAACGCATTTGCTGTCAAGTCCGTAGGAGCAGCTATTTCTACTAACTGACTTGTTTCATTGGTAACACCTGAGAAGTTCATATTTGTGAACACTCTAACCCTGTATGTATATTCCAGTCCATAAGCAACCGTTTCATCAGAATAAGAAAGAACATTCTCGGAAACAGTTGCTATCTCTTCAAAACTAGAGCCAGCATCACGCCTTTCAATAGAAAAACCATCCTCAAAACTACAGTTGTCTTCCCAGTAAAGGTCAACCCGGGTATCAGATATCAAAATTGATTCCAGGTTGCTTGGTGGCGGGAATGTAGTGCTGGAAGTAGCATAGTTTGAGTATTGAGAATAGTTTGAACCAGCAAAAGTTCTAATTCTATAGGTATATGTAGTTCCATAATTTAATTCATAATCGTAATACTCATTTTCCTCTGGAGATATGATAGCAACTTCTTCAAAGTTACTGCTGTTTATTCCTCGCTCCAAAGAGAAGCCTTCTTCAAAAGAACTTATTGCTATCCAGGTTAGATACATAGTCTGGTCATTTATTGGGGTTACATCTAAGTCGGTTGGTGCAGGTAATACGATATCACAATCAATTTCAGATGAGTAGTAGGAGTAATTTGCCCCATGTTTAGCGCGAACACGGAAAGTATAAATTGAGCCATAATCCAGCCCAATAATATTGCATGTGTTACTGGTAGTAAAGGCAATCTCATAATATCCATTAGGAGCATACATTTCTACACTGTATCCATCCTCGAAGTCACAGTTATCAATCCAGTTCAACTCAACAGATTCGTAACTGGTAGGTTCTGCAGTCAAGCCAGTTGGTGAAGGGAAGTATGTAACAGTAGTATCGATAATGGAATATTCAGAATAATTTAAAGAAGTCCCTGCCCTGACCCGATAGAAATGTTGTGGGCCGTATTCCAAGCCAGTGTCAGTGAAATATGTTGTATTTGCATCCAGTACAGCTATCTCTTCATACATTGACCAATCAATTGATCTTTCTATATGATATGTATCCTCAAAAGTACAGTTGTCACTCCAGGTAAGTTCAATAGTATCATCATTAGAAGATGTTCCAATAAGATCATCAGGGGCAGGAAAGAAGGTTTGTTCTTCAACTGTATTGGAACCATTCGAGTAGTTCAGATCTGTGAAGGCACGAACGATGTACTCGTAATTTACGCCAAGCAACAAATCCTGGTCAGTAAATGTTAGCACATCAGCCTCAGTTGTGCCTATCTCTTCGAAAGGTCCTGCTTCTTCTCGTCTTGATATGGAGAATCCCTGTTGGAACCTGGAGTTATTCCAAGCTACTTTCTTGTAATTATTATCTTTATCCTTTACCCAAATAACGTTTGTATCTATTGGAATCTCGTATTCCCATTCCAGCACAATATTCTGATCTGAGATAGCTTCTGCGGTTAAATTGAAGGGAGCTGGGAAGAATGTACTCGATCCTGCTTCATTGGAATATCCGGAAACATTGTAATCGGTGAAGGCTTGAATGCGATAAGTGTAGCTTATCAATAACAATAATCCTTCATCAACAAATTCAACAATATTTTCTTCCACCTGTCCTACTTGAACGTAATCTTCGCTTCCTTCTTTTCTTTCGATCCTGTATCCTGTTTCAAAAGAACAGTTATCCTGCCAGGAAAGCTCGATCTGCTGATCAGAAATTGGTGTTGCCGTTAATTGAGTTGGTACATTTACAAGCTGGGTTTGAAGAGTAGATTCTACGCTGTAAGAAGAGTAGGATTGATTGAGGTATGTTCTCAGACGATATGTGTAGTCGGTATTTACTGATAGTGTGGAATCTGTAAAACTGGTAATACTCGATTCCAGTCTAGCAATTTCTTCGAAGCTGCCTGTGTTTATCTTTCTTTCTACCGATGTTCCAAATTCATAACCATCTCTGCTGTTGGTTTTGTTCTTAGTGATAGCTCCCGACATATGCCAACTCATACCTATTTCATGATCATTGAAAGACCAGGCTAGAATGTTAACCGGGGGATTGATAGATAATGTATGACTCATTGTTGCGGAATACGGTCCTGGAAGAGTATCCACTACTCCGCGAATGCGATATGTATAATGAATGCTGGCATTGATCAGTGAATCGATGTACGTTTGATACGCAATTGTCTCAGCTGGGATTTCCGCGATCTGTGTATATCCACTGGTTGCTTCAGCAGATCGTTCCAACTGATACTTTGTGAAGTATTCGTAATCTGAGGAGAACTTCACTTCGATCTTGGTCAGACCAAAATTGGATACAGAGATCATGGTTGGAGCAGGGAATTGTATATTTACTTCTGGGTCGAACGGGTTTTCTAGATTTCTGTCGGTGCAGGAGGAGAAGAAAAATGAGAACAGAAGACATGAATAAAAGAGAATTCTATTAATATTTCTCATCTTTACCTCTTTGTTCTGGCTAGCTTAGTATAATGGATCTGTTTGATCCAGCTATAAGCAGAATACAAGATTGAACCTACAGATATGTAATAAGAATAATCACGATAATTGTCCCACTTCTCAAGATTGTCTCTATTAGATACAGCAGAAGCGTTTGTCTCCGCCTTCTGGTAATCATCGTAATAGCCATCCGCTACAACATTACTTAGTAGTCCAAAGGCAATAAAGGCTCCTGAAGCAATAAGCGAATAATTCCTGTGAACTTTGTATTTATGAGCTCTGCTGAGCATAGTTTTATCGTAGGAAAGCAGTTTGAATTCTTCCTGAAAAGTATCATTCTTTTTAAGAATCACAGTTCTTTGGTCTGGCATGAAATCGGATCTACTTATATCAATCTGATATTTGCCAATGGGGATTTCTTCAAATTTCTTTGAACCATTTGCAGTGAAATATTCTCCTGCATCTCCAGTAAGCTCAACTTGTGCATCAAAAGGTGACACTGCTATATGTATTGAGCCAGTATTAACCTGAGGAAAAAGATCCAAAGTTTCTACCTGATTTTTCTTTAAAAGGAGTGTTTTCTCTACTGTGTCTGCCTTGGGCAGAGAAGCCGTAATTTTGTACACAGCAGGTTCAAGCTGGATATTTAATAATTGCTTCTGGATCTCATCATTTATTTTGATTTCAGCATCGTTATCAGTATGTATAGTAAGTGTTGCGAATATCGGGTTTGGAAACAAAGACACTATCCTTTGCTCACCTTTGGTCAGGAGAATAATCTTCTCTTCAGTTTCGCACATGCCAGATTTAGCAGAGATTTTGTATTCTCCCGGTTCTTGTTTCGTAAATGTATAAGGTGTTCTGTTAAAAGTATTCTCTCCATTGATATAAATGTCTAAATCCTTTTTAGGGTTTGAATTTACTATAAATGATCCTATATTTGGTGTTAGGTTGTATAACTTTGTGAATTTTGGTGGTTGAATATTGATGGTGTCGTATATTGTTTCGTAATCTTTCTTTTCGATTCTGATTGAGTAAATTCCCTGTAAGAAGTTTTTTGCAACAGGAGTCTCTCCCAGTCTTGTATCATCTATAGAAACTAAGGCGTCTTCAGGTTCACTATTAATTTCGATAGTAACATTTTCTAATTCTTTTAACTGGTATTCAAAGAGAGTCTTTTCATTCGTCACATTAATCTCTTCCCAAATGGTTTGATAGCCAGCCAACTCAATTTCGATTTGATGGTTTCCAGTAGTAATGCTATTAGCTCTACCGCAATCAATAACATCCCCATCAATTTTTACGATAGCTTTTTCTGGACGAACTTTGATATTAACCGAAATGTATTCTTTCTCAGGCTCATTTGTTAATACTAATTCATAGACACGTTGCGTTTTAACGTTAATACTGAAATCAGTTAATAATCTCACTTCCAGAGGTTCATAATCAGCATGAGTGATTTCTATAACACGTTGACTATCATTTATATAGAAGGTATACTCGTGTTTCCCTTCATCGTAGACTGCTGAATGCAATGTAGGACGACTTACATTGACAAAACCTAGTCCTTTAAGCTCCGTTTTGATAATAAGTACAGGTGCCCATTTTCCATCAGCATCTCGTTCTTTCAAGCTTGTGTAAGTAGCCGGCAGTTCTCTGATCGATTCTACGCGGAGTGTACCGAGTGCGTTTAATGACAATGTTAGTGTTATGATAAAAACTGTGAGTAAAAGTTTCTTCATTTAATTATCCTCAATCTGATAATATTTTCTCGTTCACAAATACTCCGTAAGAAATCTATCAATTCCATTCCGTAAATAAATTCGTCCCTCATTTATCCTCTTCATTACATAGATATATTTCTAAGCTCAAAATAAGATGAATTCCTATTTAGAACTGCGAAGCAAACGGAAGCCCACGAAGCTAGAGCTGATGAGGGGACCGTGGGCGCCGCTATAGGAGAAATAGCGATACGCAACCCGACAGTAGTCGGCTTTGCCGATCCAGCCGCCGCCACGATTCATACGGCGAAAGCTCCTTGTAGGCCCCTGTGGATTGCGCTGAGGGCTGTTCTCGTAGTAGCTGTTGCTATACCAATCGCTGCACCATTCCCACACGTTGCCTGCCATGTCATAAATTCCCAGTTCGTTTGCTTGTTTTTGTCCAACTGGATGTGTTTTCTTACTTATAAATAAACTGCCTGAATTACCAGCGTACCAGGCTACATCACCAATAGTATTCGAACCTGAATATTTGTAGTTGCGGGATTTGCTGCCGCCCCGTGCAGCATATTCCCACTCAGCTTCGGTGGGTAATCTGTATCCGTTGGCAGAAAAGTTGCACTTTGTATTCTTACCGCTACCGGTATAACATTTCTGCAAACCTTCCATCTCGCTCTTCTTGTTGCAAAACTCAACAGCATCATACCAGCTAACTTCTTCAACAGGCAAGCTATCACCTTTCCAATTGGAAGGATTACTACCCATCACCTCTTTCCACTCTTTCTGGGTAACTTCATACTTGCCAATGAAAAAATCGCTAACCGAAACTGAATGGATTGGTTTCTCGTTGCTTTCCTCATTGCTGCCCATCTGGAAGGTGCCACCCTCCACGAAGATCATGTTGTTCGGCACATCGCGGCCCTCTTCCAATTTTATCTGTTTTGCAGCTGTATCATCTAACTGCAATTGGAAGCTTTCGGTGTGGGTTTTATAGTCGTCTGCTTTTACAATTAACTCATAAGTTCCAATCGGAACATCTATAAAAGTTTTTCTGCCAGTGGCTGTATAATGTTCTCCGCCGTCGCCGTTCAGTTCGATATCGGCAGAATTGGGAATTATCATTACCTGCACTGTCCCAGTCTGCACTTCGGGATAAATTTCCAGAATTTCGTTGGTTTTGGGTTTCAAGGTAATCACGCGGTTTATTGTTTCTGCTTTGGGCATTTCCACAGTTATTTGTAATACTTGAGGAGCAATTTTCAGATTTATTACACTGCCTTTGTAACTTTCACTATTAAATTTCACCGTTGCATTGGGGTGTGTCTTGATTGTCAGAATAGCTCTTATATCATTCAAAATGTAAGATTTTGTTGTTTCCAGTTCAGTGATTGTTATTTGTTCATTTATAGTTTCATAATTTTCCTTTTCTATTCTTATCGGATAAGTTCCAGCATCGAAGAAACTCTGAGTAGGGGTTTCACCAAATTTCAAATTATCGATGTAAACAGTCGCACCTTCCGGGTTAGAATTGATCGTGACTGCAGCTGGCATGGCGGGAACAAGTTTGAAGTCAAATGAGTTATTCTGCATAGAGATTTCTTCTTGTAATGTTTGAGTAGCAAAACCATCTTTTTCAATGCGGATTTCGCGAGGGCCAGAACCAATGTTTGATGTTAGCATTTTATTCTGAGTCAATCCAATTTGCTGATTATCAACATAAACTTTAGCCCCATTCTGATTGCAGCTTATCATTACCGGTACTTGCACAATTTCTTTGTCAAAACCAAGTATGAGTTCATATACACGCTGCGCTTTCACATTTATGCTAAAATCTGCCAATAATCGCACTTCCAGAGGTTCGTATTCGGAGTGAGTAATCTCGACAACTCTTTGGTTATCATTCATGTAAAATTTGTATTCATGTTTTCCTGAGTTATATTCCGCAGCATGTATGGTAGGTCGACTTACGTTCTGGAAGCCTAATCCTTTCAGCTCTGTTTTCACTATCAACACCGGTGCAAACTTCCCGTCTGCATCGTATACTTCTAAATTCATATGCTCAGCTGGCAGTTCTTTGATTGATTCTACCCGGAGTGTACCGAGTGCAGAGAGTGAAACATTAACAAGTAAACAAAAAAAGAAAAATACTACTTTTTTCATGAAACCTCTTATATAATAATATTTTTGGGGCTTTTATGCTAATATGGCTATCAATAAAACCTGAAATTCTCCAGTTTCATTTGTTTAGAAAGGTCCCACTCTCCCGGTTGCCAGTTACGAACATGGATCAATGGATCATCACCTCGAAAATCGATAAGCAGGAAAAGATAACCTTCATCTTTGTAGGTACTGGAATAATAGTTCTGCTTCATGGAAACACCATAAACACTATCGATGGGAGCTACATTAATAGTGAATGTGTCAAATTGCAGCCAGACAAAGCGGTTCTTTTGGAATACTTCCTTTTGGCTGGCAATGTGTTCCTGCTTGGTTTTCTTGAAATAGATGATCTCTTCATCTGAGAAATCGGTGGAAATCTCTTTATCAAGTTTAGTACGTTTCACTACTTTTCCAGTTATGATGATCGCATCATCTGAATAGAGCGTTTCTACATCTTCGATGTTTTTGGTGGTGTAAGAAGTCTTATAATTCTCCAGGAACTTGATAGCTATCTGTCGGTAATCCCAATCTCCTACCGCTGTTCCCTGTTCTTCGAAAAGTTTGTGTAAAGCTGGATTGATCGTGTAACCAAAATTATAGATTTTACCAGTATCATCAAAATCTATGACGACTGTTTCGTTACGGGTAGGAAAACCTTCACAACTCACAGACATGCCGAACTGTCGTGCTTCCCAACCAGTATCTGTTTTATTAATTTGTACTTTCTGCGGATAATCCAGTAGTTTTGTGTGATTACAATCTATCACCTGCTTTATACGTTTGATTATCTTCTTGTCGGTAAAGATAGTTTCATCATCCAGATATTCGTTTTCCAGTATCATGAAAAATTTATAAAGATTACCGGCAAATTCTTCAATTACGGGACAATCACCGGAATTGGTAAACTCTATGTTCAGATCATCAATCAAACGTTTCTTCTTCTTGATCTTCTCGATCTTTTTACTCTTCAGTTTGATCTCTCGATACTCTTCCAGTTCTTCACATTCAAATAAGCGGCTGAGAAGTTTGGTCTGTTCGTTATAGCTATTGTACATATCCTCTTTCAGATCGATCTTGAGTGAGAGTTTTTCCATGTTCTCATATTCTTTGCCATATAGTTCCAGCTGCACAAGGTTGGAATTGGTTTTCTGGGATATGAAATCATGTAGATCATAATATTCGATATTAAGGTCGTGTATTGGCTCATTGTTATATGAAAAATCTAATACAATATCCCGTGTTTCATTTTCATAGATATTGGAGACTAATTTAATGTCAATGTCTCGAGCAATACTGCGGATCTCATTAAAGATCGTATCGGAATAGTACACTTTACCTTCGAATTTCACACATGGATCTTGCAGTGCTTCGATAGCCACGGCTGCTCGATAATAGTTACGAAATGCTTTACCTAGCTGGTTTAGTTCCAGATTTTCTTTAGCTTCACGCAGGAAGCCACAGATCTCGATCTTTTTATTTTCGAAGATTTTTTTATATTCTTCTCTTTTAATATAACGAAAAATGTGAAAGATCGGTCCTGTTTTATATGATAGCTGCTCTACATCAGGAAGGCGGCCGTATGTGTAGGTTCCCATCACTTTTTCAAGCTTTTGATCTTCGTTTCCCAGGCTATCATCTGAGGTTGTAGAAGTCAGTTCTGAGGAGACCACCACATAGATCTTGCTCATCAGTTCCTGCAAGGCTTTTTGATCTGTTTCCTTGCGCTGTTTACCTTCTGCTGTGCCGAAATAGTATACATCCGGTTGAGCTTGGATGGATGCGATCTGTTGTTTGATGCTATTCGTGTTTTGGGCGGATAAGAATATTGATAATATTAATACACAAATTATAAAATTACGCTTCATTTTGCTCCTTTTATAACACCGTGAACGGCGAGGCTAAAAGTATAATTATCGAGCAGATATGACAATACGAAACCCGAGACTGCAGCCGGTGCTGTAATTGCGATTGTCCCTATCACGATAGGCAACACGACAAAGATCACCATCACCGGCCCAAGAACCACCACGCAAAACGGAACGTTGACCGGAATTTGCACCTTGAGGATTATTCTCTGGACTACTCAAATAATATACTTCATCATACCAATCCCAGCACCATTCCGACACATTACCGCTCATATTATATATTCCCAGTTCGTTTGCCTGTTTAGTGTCTACAGAATGGGTTTTGTCTCCGGAATTGTTATCATACCAGGCAACATCACTAATATTGTTAGAGCCAGAATATTTATAATTTCTCGATTGATTTGCTCCTATGGCTGCATATTCCCATTCTGCTTCAGTTGGTAGCCGGTAGCCGTTGGCAGAAAAGTTACATTTTGTATTCTTTTCTCTTCCTGTGTAGCAAGGTGTGAGACCTTCCGCTTTGCTTTTTTTATTGCAAAACTCTACGGCATCATACCAGCTTACTCTTTCTACAGGTAGATTGTTACCTTTCCAAAGAGATGGATTACTACCCATAATATTTTTCCACTCTTTCTGGGTTACTTCATATTTACCAATATAAAAGTCATTTAGTGTTATAGAGTGAACTGGTTTTTTATAACTGTTACCGCTATTGCTTCCCCTTTGAAAGGTGCCGCCTTGAACAGCAATCATTTCAGTTCCTGTTTTAGTGGTATAACTCTCTAAATCGCTGCCTTCTTCCAAAGCTATTTGTAACGGCACAGTAATATCAGCATTCAAACGGAAGCTTTCAGTGTGAGTTTTGTAGCCATCCGCTTTCACTATCATTTCATACGATCCAATTGACACATCCAGAAAAGTTTTGCGTCCGGTATTAAAATAGTGTTCACCGCCGTCGCCATTCAATTCGATATAGGCATTGGTTGGGATTGTCATCACCTGTACTGTTCCTGTCTGCACTTCAGGATAGATTTCCAGGGTTTCCGAAGATTTAGGTTGTAAACTTACCACACGTTCTATGCTTTCTGCTTTGGGCATTTCCACAGTTATTTGTAACACTTGAGGAGCAATTTTCAGATTTATTACACCACCTTTGTAATTATTACCGTTAAACTTAACTGTAGCATTAAGGTGAGTTTTTATGGTGAGTGTAGCTCGGATATCTGTTAAATTATATGTTTCTCTGGTTTCCGGTTCTGTGATAGTAATCTGCTCTTCGATGGTTTCATAGCTTTCTTTTTCAATTTTAATGGGATAAGTTCCAGCATCAAAGAAACTTTGGGTTGGCGTTATGCCGAATTTCAAGCCACCTATATAAACCGTAGCACCTTCCGGGTTGGAATTGATCGTTACTGCAGCTGGCATGGCAGGAACAAGTTTGAAGTCAAACGAGTTATTCTCTAAAGAGATTTCTTCTTGTAGCATTTGAGCAGCAAAACCATCTTTTTCAATGCGGATTTCGCGAGGGCCAGAACCAATGTTAGATGTTAGCATTTTATTCTGAGTCAATCCAATTTGCTGATTATCAACATAAACTTTAGCCCCATTCTGATTGCAGCTTATCATTACCGGTACTTGCACAATTTCTTTGTCAAAACCAAGTATGAGTTCATAAACTCTCTGTGCTTTCACATTAACACCGAAGTCTGCCAGCAGTCTTACTTCCAGTGGTTCGTAATCAGCATGAGTGATCTCTACCACTCGTTGATTATCATTCATATAAAATTTATATTCATGTTTACCCGAGTTGTATTCTGCAGCATGTTTGGTGGGTCTGCTCACATTTTGAAAACCAAGTCCTTTTAGCTCTGTTTTTACTACGAGCACTGGGGCAAATTTCCCATCTGCATCGTAAACTGTTAAATTTGTATGTGTGGCTGGAAGTTCTTTGATAGATTCAACCCTGAGAGTACCGAGTGCAGAGAGTGTGAGTGTGATAATAAACAAAAGATAGACAATAACAGCAGCAAACTTCTTCATCCCTTCCCCTAGTTCAAATGCATGCATCTATTTCATATTTTTGATTTGTGAGGAAATTATTAATTAATATAATCTGGTCAAGTTTAATAGTAATTGATAGTATATAATAGCTTAAATTAAAATGCAATATTTGCACAGACTCTGTAAAGTAACCGATTTTAGTAATCATGGAGTCAACTCTTGACACTTTTAATTCCAGAGTTAATATTCGCTAATAAAGAAAGGGAAGAGTTATGTATTTTGTAATACTTGAGCTAAGAAATAATAGAAGCTATGATGCCTTACATGGCACACTCATTCATGACTTACATTCTGTACGAATTCTTGATAATGTGTATTGCTTTGAAATGCCTAATGCAGATGCAAAACAGGCTAGAGACTTTCTACGTGGTTTTATAGATAGAGATGATGGATTAGTCGATGTGGAATCTAAGAGCTGGGCTGTACACAAAGTAGAAGCTAGTCCACATAATCTGGATTCAGATATTCTAAAGAAAAGATGATGTGATGGCTCAATCCTCTTTTAGTAGCTGAGATTTCATTCAAATCCCAGTTGAATTTTACGGCAGCTATTTCGAGCGGTAATACTGAATATGAAGAATAATAAACATTTTTCCGACGCTCCTGAGAGCTGAAAAGGCAACTGAAAGCTGTTTTAAAGTGGGATTATGTTTTGGCTGATAGCTAAAAAAAGGGCCGGAGCCCTTTTAAGCGACCTGCCTGGTTTTGAATTCATATGAACCTTCAACAAGCTCATAATCTTTCTCCAAGCATAGGCCACAAACGCAAAATCCATCAGCTGTTTCGGTGGTTGGGTTTTCGAAAAATCGCTCGCAGATATCACAGAAGTGGTAATTCTCTGCAGCGTAATCCTCATGAACGGTTATGAGTGTGCCATCACTTTCGATAACTTCAACCAATTTATCTCTGGTATAATAGCATTCCGTTTTCTCACAAAATCCGTAATCTCCTTCATCATAGCAAGACTCACATAAATAGTTGTTTTCATCTTCAATAAAATTCATTGTTGTGTTCTCGTGGTGGTAACGCTCACATTCGGAGCAATAAGAGTAATAATTGTTTAGACAGTAATCACATACCTCTCCGTCTTCTGTATAGGTGCTCTCTCCTTCGATTGCATCATTGCAGCATGAGCAGTAAGTTAAGCCCAGATAACCTGAGCTAGTGTCATCTCCGTATCTATCCATACCTTCTTCAAATTCCAAATCAAGATTGTCGAAACCATGAGTTTTTTCTTTATGACGAATTGCCGAATTTACCTCTTGATCAAAATAAACTGCATATTCTCCATGATCGTTTGAACCGTGTCCACAATTGCACAAATTTTCTTCCTCGATTGTTTTACCTCTAGAAATCACCCACTTATTTGCAATACCAAGATGTTTGGCATATTTTTCTTCGATCAGTTTACGAATCTTCTCCTGTAAAGGACGCGAAATTGATCCGTAGATGTTTCCAAGAACTACGTAATAACCATCAAAATAGATCCATTGACGACCCAGTTTTTTACTGCCATCGGTAGTATAAGCCATGATAGTAATGCTATCTCGAAGATAAGCCGTAGTCGATGTGTGATGACAGGAATCCAAGCTCAAACAACTGGAAAAACTAGAATTTTCCGAAGCTCTTAGAAAATCCATAGGATGTATTGAAAGCACAACTTCAGCTGTCTTCAGCTTATCATAAAAAGCTTGAAAATCAACTTCCGGATCTGACTCTGTTTTTACGAAACGATTATAGAATTTCGTGAATTTATACTCGTTCTTATCATACTGAATTCTATTCTTAAAGATTGCTAGCTTTATCTCTTGTGAAGGCATTTGCGAATTCATCTGGTGGAAAAATTCACTGATTCCATAGAAAAGGCTTTGGAATTGCTGATTGTATGTGAAGAAGAAATCGATCGCTTCCTCATCAGAGATAGATAACTTTATCCGATCTTTACCTTCAAATAGCCAACGAAAACTCTTTCTTTTCTGATGGTAAAATTCAACACAACGGGTAGCGTAATTGTCGGAAACACCTGCATTGTAAAAATCCAGGATCTGTTGATGTAGTTTAGCATTATTATCATGTTCAGTGTTATCAATATTGCTATCCATGATCATCTCCTTTTGGTGTATTCAGCGTTGATTTTTTTTAAGTAGGGATCGTAATAGCGATCAAGCTCGGACATCGTATCATCGAAGAAGACAAAATCGGTTATAAATTGTTTGTTCCAGAACTCTTCAGGAAGGTTTAGCAGGAATTTCTCCGCTCTTTCTACATCACGAACGATGGTAAATTCACGTTCTGTATGTTGCTTATAATAACCCACGGAAAGGTTAAAACAGCAGATATTACTTTCTTCCGCCAGGACAGCACAGTCAGTGATAGATCCAAAATCAGTGTGATAATTAGGAAATGTATCGAGCAATTTTAACAGTTCTTCGCTCTCAAATCCGTACAAGGCTAATTCGTTAGATCCTTTCCGATCAAGCCCAATCAATACAGATACCATATCTTGAACCTGAAACATGTTGAATGACCTACTGCCAATACAGCCCAGCTCTTCTAATTCGAACACTGCAAAGATGAAGTCCTTAGGTCTATTTAGCATAACCTGGTGTAATAGAAAACATCCGTTACGATCATCAGCACCCAGGCCGATTCCCTTGTTCTTACAAGAAAGCCGTCCTTTCTTCATGCTGAAGGATTCTGGAATATGAGGAAAGACAGTATCGGTATGCACACAAAGCATTGGTGCTGGTTTTTCCAGGTTCGCAGGAATGTATATTTTGTAATATTTATCCTTGAGTATTTTAAACTGCTTTAAATCTACACCTTGCTCAATAAGCATTATCACATCGCTATGACTATAGGATTGATAAAACTGAATAAGATCTTTAACTATTTGTGTATCCATCAGAACTCCTTTTGGATAAATAAAAAAGCCCCCGTAATTCGAGGGCTTGGTGGTTAACGATTAAAAGCTGCTTATAAAACTAACAGCACTAGTTTTCGAAATTAGAAGTCATCATCATTGGGCTGTCGATCAGCTCTAAATGCACGTAAAATTGCACATAGCTGTTCACCGATCGATAGCAGTATCATCCAAATCAAGCGTCTGTTTACTGGCATTTCCACCTCCTTGTTTGGAATTTTGGACAAAAAAAAAGACCCCTAAGGGCTTCTCCTCTGTTGCTACTAGACCAATACTTTCAAACATTATCCCGTCTTGTGATTCCTTTGTGATTCAATTCTGAAGAGATCTATAATTTCTTCACGAGGACTGTCTGATAAATACATTTCCATGGTGATTGCCGAATCTGAATGTCCTAAATACTGAGAAACATATTTAGCTGACTTTCCACATTCCTTTAATAGGAAATTTGCTGTTGAATGACGCAACATGTGGGGGTGGATCTCTTTACCAAGAATACGCCTACCAGCAGATTTGATTTTCTTATAGAGATTCGATCTATCGCATATGTGATGCTGGGTATTCTCGAATAGCCAATAAAGACCTTTAAACTCCTTTTGAATGCGATTGTATAGGCTAATGTCAATATATACCTCTCTTTGTTTAGATCCCTTACCTGTAAGCATTATTTTCACTTGTTCACTATCTTTGACATCCATTAATCTGACACCTAATAATTCCGAGATTCGACACCCTGTTTTGAATAGAAATTCGATTATCAAAGCAAGACGAAGTGTACTTCCCAGAATGAGTTCAAGGACTTCAGCATGAGTTAAATACTCTACATTCCTCCTCAGTATCCTTACGGGTTTGAAGTCACTAAAAATCTCATCAACAAATACTCTTTTGTGGTAATTATCACGAATCTCTGGTTGGTGCTTAATAAGTTTCTTCAGCCTTTGCCTGTTCACGTTCCAACTTGATGCAGCCAAAACTTGCTTCTGCTGATCCAAAAAGCTACCAATTGAGTGAATATTAATTCTTTGACCTGTGTCTTTGAGATAACCATTAAAGCGGTTCCCGACAATCATTAAATCTCTTCGAGAGTTTGCTGCAAGTCTGTTACGCACCCTATCACCCTTAATACTTTCAATCACAGATAAATCAAGATACCTTTTTCTCAGAATACTGGCCATCTATCCTCCTTATCTTATTTGTTAGCTACTATTTAAGTACTCATTACTTAACTAATGTTGTAAATGGGCATCTAATGACATCAATAGTCCTCCGGCAGCAGCAGTGTACCCACATATCGATCTCCATAATCGTCTACCTTGAACCAGATCGTGCGGTTTCCCGATAGATCTGTCTGTGATATGATAGTCTCCTCATCCAGCTCATTGGTTACAAAGCTGTATCCTGCTAGTCGTATCTGCAGCTTACCTGACTTGTCCGATTTAATGACAAACATGTCATAGGGTTGCCTGGCAAAAAGTGGCATCAGCAATGCTAGAAGCTTCCCTACCAGATCCGGGGCAATTTGGCTTTGCAGGTTTGACGTCATAACCATCTGTAGTGGTTTCATAATTCCTCCTGTGGCTCACTATCAGATTGATCTAAGAATCTTATGTCCAGACACAATTTTTCTTCCTGCCATTGGCCGGATTTGATCAGTTGTTCTGCATTCATCGACCGATTATAAACATAAGTGAATGCATCAACCCTTTCACCGTTCAGCAACTCAATTCCTACTACTTCTCTTCTAAATAGATCAGTCTTTCTTCCTTGATAACCTTCGATCCAGTCGATTTGTGAGAGTATGTCTTCAAATCTGTCATTATCCAGATATGTGTGGAGCTCTCCCAAGACAGCGCCATCGCCTTGAGTTTTCAAACCTGGGTAACATCCAAGGTCGTAGATTTTTGCATTTTTTAGCTTAGCTTGTTGCACGATACGCCGCTCATTACTGAAAAGGTCAAATTCATTATTTGCCTGTAATGTGCCATAGGCAAACAGATTTAATGCTTTCATAGTTCCTCCTTATTATTTTTAATGCTTTCTGTTAATATTTAGGTTTTTCTCTTTTCTATATTATATATGACGGAAAATATTCGTAATCGTCGTCTTTACAACAACTTACACCTTATTAAATGTTTGAAATCGCACTTAATATGTGTTTTATTATATAAAGTAGCACAGTTAATACAATTTTTCTAGGTTTCGTGATATTTTTGCTTTATTTAGTATATATTAGGCTGATATGTATGGAATATTATTGATTTCTAGGCACGGATGAAAAAAGTCTTAAAATTCTTCTCTTTTTCTCCTAAGTTGCGTAAGTCATTGCAATATATGGTCTCCAGTAAATCCCAATTTCTGACCAAATAGCATTTTGCAGTAGCAAAAGCCTGTCAGGTACTCTTTGATTTTCACATATTCAATGGCAGAACTCTTGATTAATAAAAGCTTTACACTGCAAGATAATCATGGATTTCATTTTAGACTGACATATTATAATGAAACAATAATTTTGATAAGGCTTTAGAGAAAGCTTTGTATACCCTTTCCTCATTTAATTTTCTATCTTTATGCTTCATCTCATCATTAATTCTTATCATGGAACGCTTTTTATGTTGAAATATGTCGTAATATTCAATAATCTTTGAAGATCCCTTTTCTGGACTTTTTTTCCTCTTAGGAGTATGAATAGCTGTTATTAGTATATTTTTACAGCCAATGGGGGCTTCAAAGTAATCGTCATAAAGACCTGTTCCTTGATTCAATTTTCGCTCTATTGTAAACATTACAGGCATCTTCTTCTTTATCAAAATAGCCAAGAGTTTTTCGTTTATAATTAACCATTATCTGCGCCTGCCACTTACGCCTTTCTTTAAGCCAATTTACACCTCTGCATTTACTCTTTTTTCGTTTCATTAGCGGACTGTTTACTGTTACACTGCCAGTTTCAATTAATTCCTTAAGTGCTCTTTTGTATTCCGCAGCTGCATCTTCCTCTTTGATAAAAGTACCAAGAGAAACTAGTCTACTATCATAGAAAATATGAGCACGCCATTTGCCATGATGACACGAGACTCCAGTATATCTACTGCTTTTACTCTGCTTCCTAAGCCACGCTTTTGTAACATTTTCCCTTGGAGTTAGCAGTTGTAGATTATCAATTCTATTATTTGGAGGATTGTTATCAATATGATCTATTTGATATATGGCTGCATTATATTTTCTACTCCCAAAATGGTTCCAAACAAGAAGGGCTGTTCTATATATTTTATGTTTACCATTCATAAATAGAGTATTTGTCTTATAGCCATTCTCGTTAATTGTGGGTTTTAGAATTATTGATCTTTTTTTTGTTTGTCTTGTGCCATTATGGCCTATCCATTGTCCTGCTACAGAAATGACATAACCATAATTACTGATGAGATATATCCCTTCATAACCTTTTACCGGTTTTATGAGTTCTTTTAAGTTTTTGTGTTTATCATTATTGATATTGCTACGGTTAGGTTTAATTTCTCTATCCCATTGTTTTGTTTTGATACTAATCACATACTGATAATCTTTTGCTTCCAGCTCAATAATCTTCTTCCCGGCTAATGCCTTAATCTGGGTTACTGACAGCTTACTTAGTTCAGAATGAGGCATCACTTCACACTCGGATGTCTTTGGATCTATAATAATAACTTGCCTAGGTGTAACGCGTTTCTGTGACATAATACGACTCCTTATTTGATATTTTTTCGGATATTTTTCTACTTGTTTAATAACAAAACTGGCATACTCTTCGTGATGAATAGCATACCAGCTCTTGAATCTTTTACACGTTTCTAATTTATCGCAAGCACAGCACCTGGACATGGACATAGGTACTTGCGGATTTTGGCAGTAAAGCATACTACCTCCTTACGTAGTCATCTTTTCCCTATTATCCTTTCCAGATTAGGTTTAATGTGTATAATACAATCATTTCGTGTAGATACTTCTAGCCGTCCTATAAGCCTGATGACATCATCCTTTGTTGGTTCGGGCAGCTTTAACAGACCAGTGTTAGCGCCAATAGCTATAAAATCTGGGTCTGCTTTAATAATCAGATCCGCCATTCTATCTACATCGAAGGCCATAACTGGCTCAATAGTAATCATTCTCTTGGCACCGTATAATTCTCCGATCGCTTCAACTCTTTCTTCGACGATTGCCCCACCGGAGAATTCTTCGATAAGCTCTGGTCTGTTTGTTTCCACAGTAGTACACAACATAGATCCTACAGGAAACAGGGGAAGAAAGTCATGCATTCTTGCTGGGTTCTTCGACTGAAATAAATACTTATTGTTAAACTTACTGCAGTACATCAATATTCTGGATATCCAAGACTCAGGAACTTCTTTAGCGAATAAGTCATGCTGAGCACAGACAAAGATAAAATTCTCTGATCCAAGGTTAGTGTTCATTTCCTTTTCGATAAACTTCACCTCTCCCGTGTACTTTTCTTTTATGACCGGATAACGCATCAGCTTCTCGGTACTACAATACTTACACTCATGTGGACATGCTCCACCAAGAGGGTTCCAGGTGCTAATAATTAAGTCTTTCATTTTTCTTCCTTCCTCTTACTATTTTCTTTCTTTAATGGTCCTGTAGGCAATTGTCCTGTTAGGTTTTGGCTTCTTATTTCATTTAAAACTTTTACCAGTGACAGCAGATTATCCAGACTGGTCTCAACCACAGGTATAGATTCTAACCCATCCTCAGATAGATTTAAGCCTAACCTCGTCTTTTCTCTAAGATCGCTGGACCATCTTGCCATTAATTTCACCTTTAAACAAAATCTGTAGACAATGTCGTTCTTTTCCAAAGAAAATCATCGTGGGAAAATCACTTTTCTTCTTTTTTTTATCTTCTTTTATATTAACGACTTAGATCTTGCCCCAATGTGGCAAAATAGGAAAACGTAGGAAGACCGTATGGTTATAAGGTGAGTAAAATTCTAAATCTTCATATTCAGAAGGTTTCTAACCACCTATATTATTTGAGGTTAAGCAATTCAGGCATTGAGAGCATAGCATTAAACTTGACATCAATCCTCACCAAAACAATTTTCTTCGTTATTGTAGTATCTAATTATTTTAAGGAGAAATATATGGCTAACGCTAAACAGGAACCTTTGGAAAAGCAACTATGGAAAGCAGCCGATAAGCTTCGTAAAAACATTGATGCAGCAGAATATAAACATGTTGTGCTGGGTATCATCTTCCTACGCTATATCTCTGACACCTTTGAGGAACTATATGAAAAGCTGAAATCCGGAAAGAACGAATATGCTGGAGCCGACCCGGAAGATAAAGATGAATACAAAGCCGAAAATGTTTTCTTCGTGCCTAAGAATGCACGTTGGAGCTATCTGCAAGATAGAGCAAAACTCCCTGGGATTGGCACCGATATAGATTCCGCCATGGACCTCATTGAGAAAGAGAATCCCTCCCTTAAAAACGTACTGCCCAAAGTATATGCCAGGCAAAACCTTGATCCCACCAGTTTAGGAAGCCTTATTGATGAAATTGGTAAAATAGCTTTAGGAGATACCAAAGAGAAAAGTGCAGATGTACTTGGTCATGTCTTCGAATACTTCCTGGGAGAATTTGCATTGGCAGAGGGTAAGAAGGGAGGACAATTCTATACTCCTCGCTGTGTAGTGGAGCTTCTTGTAGAAATGTTGGAACCATATCAAGGCAGAGTATTAGATCCCTGCTGTGGTTCTGGAGGAATGTTTGTGCAATCAGAGAAATTTGTAGAAGATCATCAGGGCAATGTAAACCAGATCTCTATCTATGGGCAGGAGAGCAACCAGACCACCTGGCGCTTGGCTAAGATGAACCTGGCTATTCGCGGGATAGACTCATCTCAGGTTAAATGGAACAATGAAGGCTCCTTCCTTAATGATACCCACAAAGATCTGCGAGCTGACTTTGTGATTGCCAATCCACCATTTAATGATAGCGACTGGAGTGGAGAACTGCTACAGGGAGATGGACGCTGGAAATACGGCACTCCACCCAATGGCAATGCCAACTATGGTTGGATCCAACATTTTCTCTATCACCTTAATCCTACGGGACAAGCTGGATTTGTCCTCTCTAAAGGTGCACTCACCTCCAAAAGCTCTGGAGAAGGTGAGATCCGTAAAAACCTGATTGAAGCTCGATTGGTAGATTGCATTGTGAACCTGCCTGCCAAACTCTTCCTGAATACTCAAATTCCGGCCAGCTTGTGGTTCTTGAACCGGAACAAAGCCGATGGCGGATTCCGGAACCGGATGGATGAAATACTTTTTATTGATGCCCGGAATATGGGACATCTAATTAACCGTCGCACCCGTGAACTCTCTCCGGATGATATTACTAAAATTGCCGAAACCTACCATAACTGGCGTAAAACAGATGGAGATTACGAAGATATAGCAGGATTCTGTAACTCTGCTCACATAGATAAAGTGCGGGAACTGGACTATGTAGTCACACCCGGACGTTATGTGGGTCTGGCAGTAGAAGAGGATGACTTCAACTTCAAGGAACGCTTTACAGAATTGCAAGCAGAATTCCAAGAACAACTAAAAGAAGAAGAACGACTCAATGCTCTGATTAAAGAAAACCTGGCTAAGGTGAAGATTGATGAGTGAGTGGAAAAATGTTAAATTAGGAGATATTCTTACTCTTCAAAGAGGTCATGATTTACCTAAGAGTCAAATGAAACCTGGAAATATTCCTGTTGCCGGATCAAATGGCATAATTGGATACCATGATGATAGCACAACAAAGGCACCAGGAGTAACTATTGGTAGAAGTGGCAATTTAGGAAATGCACATTTATATACTAAAGATTTCTGGGCTCATAATACTACCTTATATGTTAAAGACTTTAAGGAGAATGATCAAATATTTGTTTATTACTTACTTAAGTCCATTAATTTTAAGCAATTCAATGTTGGGAGTGCCGTTCCTACATTGAATAGAAATCATATACATCCCTTGCCCATCAACCTCCCACCACTCCCCGAACAAAAAGCTATCGCCGAAGTTCTTAGTAGTTTGGACGATAAGATCGATCTGCTGCACCGCCAAAATAAGACCCTGGAAGCTATGGCAGAAACGTTATTTCGTCAGTGGTTTGTGGAAAAAGCGGATGAGAGTTGGGAAGAAAAATCACTTTCATTTTTTGGGGAAATTGTATGCGGTAAAACACCTTCAAAAAAGAGAAAAGAATTTCATGATGGATCGATACCATTTATCAAGATTCCTGATATGCACCACAAGACATTTGTGTTTTCAACAGTTGATACCTTAACAGAAGAGGGGAAAAACTCTCAAATAAAAAAGACATTACCAGAAAAATCAATATGTGTTAGTTGCATTGCTACTGTGGGATTAGTTACTTTTACAACCGAAGAGAGCCATACAAATCAACAAATTAACTCTATTATTCCTTTTAAAAGTCACTACAGATATTATCTTTATTTACAAATGAGATCTTCATACGACCTTCTACATGCTTTAGCAAGTGGTGGAACAGCTACATTAAATCTAAATACAGGTAATTTCTCTAAAATTAATATACCTTTACCTGGAGATAAAAAGCTTAAGGAATTTCATAATAGTGTTGAACCAAAGTTTGATAAAATATATTCAAATCAGAAACAAATTATTACCCTCAAAAAACTACGTGATACCCTGTTGCCTAAGCTGATGAGTGGAAAAGTGAGGGTAGAAATATGACTGGAAGTAAGTCAATTTTAAAACTAAACCATACAATAGTGATAGCTTTTTTTCTGAAGCATGAAAGCTACTGTAATATTGATTTACCGAGCTATATTAACTTCAAAGAATTATTGGAATGCTTATCTAAGGAAATTGCAGAGAAAAGTATAAAAGATATTTGTATAGATTGGAAAAATGATAATCCAGCAGACTATGAAAACATTAATCATGTATTAATATCTAACAAAGATGGTTTATTTGCGTGGCGTCCATTAAAACTAATACATCCTGTCTTATATGTCTTACTTGTCCATAAAATATCATCAGAAGAAAATTGGGTATCCATTGTGAACAGATTAAACAGAATTAGAAAGCATGTTAAATCTAAAATCACATGCAAGAGTATTCCAAGAATAGCAACTAATGAGGATTCTGATAAGGCAGCACAAATTAGTAATTGGTGGCGTCAAATTGAACAAGCATCTCTAAAAATGTCATTAGATTATACTAATATAATCCATGCTGACATTACAGACTGCTATGGTTCAATATATACTCATAGTATTCCCTGGGCTCTTCATGGAAAAAGAAGAATGAAACAAAAAGCGAATAGGAATAATTTCGCATATGTAGGGAATTCTATTGATGGCATGTTACGAAATATGTCTTTTGGACAAACAAATGGCATTCCTCAAGGAAGTATTCTAATGGACTTTCTGGCGGAAATCGTATTAGCTTATATTGATTTGAAGCTATTTTCACTAATAAAGAGATATGATTGCAAAATATTTCGATATCGAGATGATTATAGAATATTTACTAATAATGAAGCTGACGGCATGGAGGTTTTAAAAAATCTATCAGAAGTATTATTGGAATTGGGGCTGAAATTAAATACTGGTAAAACTATTGTATCAAATGACGTTATTAAGGAATCAATAAAACAGGATAAATGGTCTCTTCTGGGTAATGTTGGAAGAAGCAGAAATTTTCAAAAGTATCTTATGTTCATCCACAAACTCTCAAGTTCTCACCCCAATTCAGGAAGTATAGTTAAAGAACTTACAAAATTTTACGATAAACTTGTTAAACAAGAGAAGCTTGATGATGATATTGAGGTTATGATTGCCATAATAACTGATATTGCATATAAGAATCCAACTACGTATTCTATATCCTCTGCGATCTTAAGTAAATTATTTTCACTTTACAATTTTCTTGATCGCGAAGAAATTTTTAATAAAATTAAGAAACGATTCGACCATATTCCCAATACTGACTTAATTGATCTTTGGTTACAGAGAATCACGTATTCAGACTTTATGTTAAAACACATTACTTTTAAGGAACCATTAAGTATATTGGTGTCAGAATTAGATAATACTCAAAAAGAGATTTTATGGGAATCATCATGGTTAGAGGAAGAATATAAACAGATTATTGCAGAATCGAAGATTGTGAATTCTGAGATATTAGAAGATCTCGATTCAGTTATCGATCCAGAAGAAGTTAAAACCTTTGTAGATGAATACTTTTAGATATCTTGTGGATTTCATTCAATTCAACATCTTCCAAAGGCTACGGGAAACTCCGTTATCCAAGTTAATGAGTGGTGAAGTGAGGATAGAAATATAATTTGCTTTTTCCCGAAAAAGTAGTATGTTTTTCGGGAAAATGATGTAAGGAGAACATGTGTGAAACACTATGAAAAGGCTTTCTATCAGATATCAGGCCATAGCAGGGGTTGGTCTTTTTCTGCAAATGATTTTATAACTGTTTATACTAGAGATCGTATTGATGAGCAGTTGAAGTATTTAGCTAAGATAGGAAAAATTAGAAGAATTTGCAGAGGTATCTATGATTACCCCAAATATAGCGAATTATTAAAGCAATATTTAAGCCCTGATATAGATCAGGTAGCTTATGCTTATTCCCGTAAATTTAACTGGCGCATAGAAATTTCGGGAGAGAGTGCCCTTAATCTACTGGGTTTATCCACCCAGGTACCAGGACGGTATCTATATCTGAGTGATGGTCCTAACAGAAGCTATGATATCATGGGTACAATCCTGGAGTTTAAAAAATCGGTATTGAAGGATATCGGATTTAAACATAAGGAGAGCTCGCTTATTGTTCAGGCTCTAAAAGCTTTAGGGAAAGAGAGAATCAGCGAAAATATAATAGCACAGATTAGATCGAAAATTGATGCTAAGCTGTTTAAGACGATCTTAAAAGATACTTCAACCTCAACGGGGTGGATTTATGATGCTATTAAACAGATCTGTCAGGAGGATTAGTGAATAAAGTTGCTGCCTTAACAGATAAACAGCGAGATGAGCTTTTCAGAGAAACTGCCAGCAGAATGCATACAACTAACGCTATTGTGGAAAAGGATTTCTGGGTTGTATGGACACTTGATAAATTGTTCTCTCATGATAGCTTGAGCAAGATCCTTATGTTCAAAGGTGGCACCAGTCTCTCCAAAGTTTTTGGGCTGATAGAAAGATTCTCAGAAGACATCGATCTGATACTTAATTGGAAATTGTTAACAGATGATGATCCGTACGGAGATCGAACTAAGACACAACAAAATAAGTTTAATGAGCATATAAATGAAGAAGCAAAGGTGTACATTAAAGAAGAATTGTTGCCTTTAGTAGCAAATATTATCAAATCTCATTGTACTTGTCAGATTGATGATGAGGATGGTTTCAAGATCAACGTACAATATCCAGCTCTTTTTAGTGATGTTGCTTTATTACCTCAAATTCTATTAGAAATAGGACCATTAGCATTATGGCTGCCGTCAGATAGCTTCAAAATCACTCCGTATGCTGCCAAAGAATTCCCAGGTCAGTTTTCAAAACCGACCTGCCGAGTAAATGCTATTCTGGCTAAAAGAACTTTTTGGGAGAAAGCAACGATATTGCATCAGGAAGCGAATAGATCTGAAACAAAATTGATCCCGCCTAGACACTCCAGGCACTACTATGATCTGGCAATGATGGCAAAATCTACCGTCAGAGAAGAAGCGTTGGCAGATGTCGAACTGCTAAAAGATGTTGCTGAATTCAAGAAGAAATTTTACCCTTCTGCCTGGGCTAGATATGATGATGCAAAGGTAGGAATGCTCAAACTTCTACCACCAGAATACAGATATAAAGAACTGAAGGAAGATTACAGAGCCATGAGGAATATGATCTTTGGTGAGTATATTGCTTTTGAGGAAATCATTAGCACTTTACGTGAACTGGAAAAAGATATTAACTCGTTAACAGAGAGCTAACCGATGAAAAAAATTACTGAATCTGTAATTGAAGATTTTACAATTGAGCTATTGGAAGCTCATGGTTACAAATACATTTATGCACCGGATATTGGACCGGAATCTGATAAGCAGGAAAGAGAAACATTTGGTGATGTATTATTAGTAGAGCGATTGCAAAGAGCAATTCACAGCATCAACCCGCTAATACCTCAGTCAGCTCGAGAAGATGCCATCAAGCAGATTCAAAGACTGAATTCACCGGAACTGATAAGTAATAATGAAGCTTTTCACCGTATGCTTACGGAAGGAATAAGTGTAACCTATCGTAAAGATGGCAATGATCGTGGTGATCTGGTATGGCTGATAGATTTTGAGAATATTGATAATAATGAGTTCTTAGTGGCTAATCAGTTCACAGTAATAGAAGATGGAAAGAATAAGCGCCCGGATGTAATCCTGTTCGTTAATGGTATTCCGTTAGTTGTTGTAGAGTTGAAGAATCCAGCAGTAGAGAATGCAACAGTTAAATCAGCTTTTAAGCAACTGCAAAATTACAAAAGCACAATTCCTTCATTATTTGTATATAATGGAATCTTGATTATCTCTGATGGTTTGGAAGCCAAAGCTGGTTCCCTGTCTGCCGGTTGGAATCGCTTCATGAGCTGGAAGACGGAGGATGGTAAAACAGAAGCATCCAAACTCGTGAGTCAGCTGGAGATACTAATCAATGGAATGCTGAACAAAGATACGCTGCTGGATCTGATCCGGCACTTTGTTGTCTTCGAAAAATCTAAGAAAGAAGATGCAAAGACCAGGATCACAACAATAGAGACGGTAAAGAAACTTGCTGCTTATCATCAATATTATGCGGTTAATAAAGCTGTAGATAGCACTTTGAGAGCAGTTGATCTGTATAACTCCAAAGTTATTAAGCCGGTGCTGGAAGATCATGATCTTCCTACTGTGAACATCCAGCCCAGAGGTGATAGAAAAGCAGGTGTTATCTGGCATACACAAGGTAGCGGAAAATCACTTTCCATGGTTTTCTATAGCGGGAAAATTGTGCTCAAACTGGATAATCCAACTATCCTCGTGATTACGGATAGGAATGATCTGGATGATCAATTGTTCGACACTTTTGCTTCTTCCCGTCAGCTACTACGTCAGGAACCTATCCAGGCAGATTCCAGAGGACATTTAAAACAGCTGCTCAAGGTATCCAGTGGTGGAGTAGTATTTTCCACAATTCAGAAGTTCCAACCAGGTGATGGGAATGTATATGAAACTCTTTCTGAACGTAAAAATATCATTGTAATTGCTGATGAAGCACATCGTACGCAGTATGGCTTCCAGGCAAAAACAATCTATGAGAAAGACATAAATGGAAACGTAACTGGAACCAGGATAGTGTATGGTTTTGCAAAGTATTTGCGGGATGCACTGCCACAAGCTACATTCATAGGTTTCACTGGTACCCCAATAGAAAACACAGATAAAAATACTCCAGCGGTTTTTGGAAATTACATAGATATTTATGATATTGCCCAGGCTGTGGAAGATAAAGCTACTGTGAAGATCTATTATGAGAGCAGATTGGCAAAAGTAAGATTAAGCCCGGAAGGAAAACAGTTAATTAAAGAGCTTGATGATAAGTTGGATCAAGAAGAACTTTCTTACGCTCAAGAATTAAAAGCAAAGCGAACCAAATTGGAAGCTCTGATAGGAAGTGATGATAGACTTGAACAGGTAGCACTGGATATTGCAAAGCATTTTGATCTTCGACAGGAAGTTTTTGCTGGAAAGGGAATGATCGTTACATCTGCACGGTGGATCGCAGCTAAGCTTTATAGAGAGATCATCAAGTTACGTCCACATTGGGAAAATGACGACCTGCAGAAAGGAGCCATCAAGATAGTAATGACAACTTCTTCTTCTGATGGAGTGGAATACGAGAGGCATAGCACCAACAAAGATGATCGAAGAAAGCTGGCAGATCGCATGAAAGATCCGGATGATGAGCTGAAAATGGTAATAGTATGTGATATGTGGCTTACCGGATTTGACGTTCCCTGCCTGCATACTATGTATATTGATAAACCGATGAAAGGACACAACCTGATGCAGGCTATAGCTCGGGTAAATCGTGTATATCTTGATAAGCCCGGCGGTTTGATAGTAGATTATCTGGGAATCGCATCCGATCTTAAAAAAGCTTTATCTTTCTATTCTGATAGCGGTGGAAAAGGTGATCCGGCTATAGCACAGGAGAAAGCCGTTAAAATGATGTTGGAGAAACTGGAAATAGTTTCTGCTATGTATCATGGTTTTGCCTATGAAGAATTTTTTGAAGCTGATGTTTCCAGGAAGTTAGCGATAATCTTGGAAGCTGAAGAACATATATTAAGTATGGATAATGGGAAGAAACGTTATATAGATGAGGTGACAGCTCTATCTAAAGCGTTTGCTATTGCAATTCCGCATGAGCAGGCTCTTGATGCAAAAGATGAGATTTCGTTCTTTCAGGCGGTAAAGGCTCGTTTAGTAAAATTTGAGCCAAAAGATAGTGGAACCAGCGATGAAGAGTTGGAAACGGTCATACGGCAGGTTATCGATAAAGCTTTAGTTACAGATAAAGTTATTGATGTATTTGATGAACTGGGAATTAAAAATCCGGATATTTCCATTCTTTCTGAGGAATTCCTTTTAGAAGTAAAGGATATGAAGCATAAGAATATCGCTTTGGAAGTTCTGAAGAAACTTCTGAATGATGAGATAAAATCCAGGATGAGAACAAATCTCGTTCAAGGAAAATCCTTGATGGAAATGCTGGAAGACGTTATCCTGAAGTACCAACGAAAGATTCTTACTGCTGTAGAAGTTATTGATGAGTTGATAAAGTTGAGTAAAGAAATTAAGCAGATGGATGAAGAACCAAGAGAAATGGGACTATCAGACTTTGAATATGCTTTTTATTCAGCTGTGGCTAATAATGATAGTGCTCGAGATCTGATGAGTAAAGATAAGCTCCGGGAGTTAGCGGTAGTTCTCTTCGAAAAGGTAAAAGCTAATGCAACTATCGACTGGACTATCAAAGAGAATGTAAGAGCTAAGCTTAAGGTTATAGTAAAGAGAACACTGCGAAAGTTTGGATATCCACCTGATATGCAAAAACTCGCTACAGAAACCGTACTTAAGCAAGCAGAGATGATAGCTGCAGAATTAGTTTAATTGATTGGAGTATAAAGAACATCATATTTATAGGGATAATATGCATACAATCACCTCCCTTTTGAATTGATAAATTAAGTATTATCTACAACATCTCTAGTAATAGAAAAGTCTTAAGCATTTCAGTACTTGGATTCAAGAACATAGTTCTAATACAATCAACTTGACTCCACCATTCAGCAACAAAGCCGCTCATAGAGAGGCTTTGTTGCGATTTCACTTTCTATTTTTTTTAGTTCACCCATTTCATCAAGATCATTTTCCTAGTTAGTTGGAACCTTCCAGATTCATCTTACATGAATAAACACTACTGACAGCTATATTTGTAACAGTTACTATAAAGAAATAAGATAGACAATATAGCAATATTCAATTTGGTCTTATTCATTTCAGTCCAACTATTCAAACTGAATATCATCCAGATAAAAAGTTACGGTATGATTATTACCACCTGAAATCCAATAAAACGGTATTTTGATATTGGAAAGGTCTTTTCCCTTAAGATTAATACTATATTGCTTCCATTTTTTTTTCAGCTTTATACTTTTAAATTCTACCTTTGCAGTATCGTGAAACTCTTTATCAGAATTCAGTAGTCCTACACCAAAATCGATCAGTTCTCCACCCATTTCACCTTTGGCCCAAAATGTCAGTTTTTTGGCTCCGGTTAAGTCGTAGCCACCTGGTTTGTCACCCCAGTCGTTCGCAGGATTCTGCCAGGCTACACCTGTCCAACCAAATGGAGCACTACAGCGAATCTTCATACATGTGTTTCCACTATAAGGTTGAATTTTGCATTCAGGATCAATCGTCAATGCTTCATGATTTCCCATCCAACCAGAATATGCCCATGGTTGTGGAAAACCATCGGCATAAACTGCCAATGGAAACTTTAATCGCAACTCAGCTGGTTTACCTTCAACTTTGATCGGTACATTTGCTGTAGCGGCACCACCAAAACCATCATGAGCCGTCATATAAAGTCGATAGATTCCTCCCCCGGGCATTGTTAGAGTTGCACCTTTGGAAGATGATGAAGTAATTATATTATCCAGCTCCAGAGGCACCCATTGTGCTTGATCCGCGATCAGATATTCTGACGGTTCTACACAGATCAGCCAGTTAACTGTGACATTAGTTCCTTCCGGATCAACAACATCGAGTTTCACTTCGACTGTATCCCCAGATTGAACTATATCTGGTCCTACAAGATTAAAAGATCGAATTTCCGGACAAAGATTATCTGGCAGATGTCCGCTCCACATTTCTGTCATTGCATCTACAGCAGCCAGTTTTTCACCGCTGGAAAGATACATTCCATACCAGGTCGAAGAAACTTCAACTTTGGAACCCCAGGTGAAAGCAAAACTTCCCAGACAAAGACTATCAGAATCCAAAATTCCTTTTTCATAGGCAGTACGATAGAATTCAGCTTTTTCTGTACTTGTTAGTTCGGGAGGAGCTCCAAATTTCGTCTTGGTAATCTCCCAAACTCCCGGAGGACCAAATTCGGTAATAATAAAAGGTTTATAACCACCCAACTTGTTATATCGTTCAAGAAGAGATGGTACTCCACCATAGGAATTTATGCCTATGATATCAATATCTGGGCAAAGTTTGTGAACTGCTTCTACCCGGCTGCCGCCAATCTCTGCTGTTACAGTCATGGTTGGATGATTTGGATCAAGCTCCTTTATCATCGCTGCCAGAGCTTGCACATGTGTCCAGACTGCTGGATCATCACCTTCAGCAAAGCCTTCCATTTCGTTGCCGATCCCCCAGAGCAATACAGCAGGATGATCTTTATATTTCAAAACGTCGCTACGCACACGAGCAAACTGTTCTTCCAATGCTTCGGTGTCGTTGTAGTCAAATCCGTGCCTTGGATGTCCGAGCCAATGACCTACAACTACTGTTAAGCCCAATTCTTGAGCATGATCGAGTTGTTGTCCAAGATCCGGTCCTACACCCCAGGTTCGGAAAGTGTTGGCTCCGGCTGCTGCCAGCAAATCCTTTGATCCACTTCCACCTGCACCCATAATGTAATACGGTTGTCCATCACGCAGAAGCTGCCATTGATCCTCAGCGATCTTAATAACTTCTACTGAAACTGCCTGTGCCAAGATCACTTGTGACAACAGTAATATTGAAATTATAGATAAAGCAATCTTAAGTTTCACTTTATAGAACACTGATTCCTCCAACTTAACATTAACCTATTTTATGTGATATTTACTATTTAAGTAAAACACACTTTTTTAATTCAACACCAGCTGCAGTTTTCATTTGATAGAAATACATTCCTGAAGATACAGGATCATTGTTTTTGTCAGTTCCATTCCAGGAAACTGAATATTCTCCTGCTTCTACCCAATCAGAAAATAGCGTTTTCACCTTCTGACCTTTAAGGTTATAAATTTCGATGCTGACGTCAGAAGCTTCATGCATTGAAAAGCTGATATTTGTATCAGGATTAAACGGATTGGGATAATTCTGCATCAATTCAAATGAATTAACAATAGTTACATCTTCAGTAATGTCTGTGGTTCCGCCATCCCAGTAAATATCATCCAAAGCAAATTCGCATTGAGCTCCGTTTACTTCCAATATCACGAATTCATAACTTAACATCCTCAGATCGATCAATTCACCTCTGATATCATCTATCGGAATGGATGCCTGCCCCCATTCCCCATTCCTGACAAGATCATAAGTAGTTTGATTGGCAGGAAATTCCACATAACTCTGATTACCCCAGGCATCGATGATGCCAATTTGAAACGCGATATTGGCCGGAATCTTGATCATAAATTTTAGATTTCCTTCTCCAAAATTCAAGAGGTTTACCGGTTGAACAGACATGATTCCAGCTCCAAACCAACCAAGACCAGTTGTTTGCCAGGAGATCCCATTTTCACCTTCATAGGGTGGAATGGTTCCATCATTAAGAGTACCTTCCCAAACATATATTTCGGAACTTACTCCTGCTTCCAAACTATTATTTGTAGACGTTTCATCTGTAAAAATTCCGAATGTCCCACTTTCGGATGTTGGAGATCCCACATTAACTTCACCCTGTCCGTTCCATTCCATCACTATGATGTAATCGATGTACAACTCAGCAGGAAAGGGCATGGAAACAGGTAATCCGCTACCGGGATCACCAAGATTATAGGCGTCGGTAAATGCTCCGCCAATTGCCAGGTTTACAATTAAATAAAAAGGTTTCTGAAATTCAGCAGAAACACTATCAATGGGAAATGAATCTGTATATAGATCGTACTCAACATCATCGTCAATTACCGTAAAACGCAAACTATCTTCATCCCAATATGTGCGGTAAATGAGAAATCTGTTTATGAGAGGTGAGTCATAATTGTAATATGGTCGGCAAAATTCATCATCAGGATCCCAGGAAATACTGGCAGCACCAGACGGATTGTTTGGATTGACAGCATCATCCGAATAAAAAATAGCACTGGCTCCCACCATTTGATTAACATTAGAATTATTAAGTCCATTGCCGCCATTGTGTTCATCATGTAGATCTCTGAATGCTTGTTTATGTCCCATTTCCATCATATCTATTTCACCATTGCGCGGCCATCCATAGTTTGCTGTACCCAACATCCAGACTGCTGGCCAGCCACCCATATCAAGATCGGTAATACTGACTCTGGTTTCGATGACTCCGTATTTAATGGAAATTTTGGATTTTGTATTAATTCTGGCTGAAGTATAATTCAAAGGATTTCCCCATTGATCAACGATTTCAGGGCCAGTTTCTTCCAGGGCTGTAATATGAAGTGCATTGTTTTCAGGCTCACCAGGAATTTCTGCAATTTCCACATTATTTTCGTGGTAGAATTCCAATTCTCCATTACCCCAACCCCAGTAACCATTACCGGTCTCAATAATCCAATTATCAAGATCTTCAAAATTTTCTTCCCAGATCACATCTCCAACCTGAGCAAGTAAAAGATTTGCTGAAAAAACTGAAATCATCAATGCAATTAGAAAGTGATATTTTTTAAATCTTTGCATATATTACCTCTTAATAAAAAAACGCCTTATAGCTCAAGCCCGGTTCAACAATTTAATATCAACCGGGCTTGGTTACAAGAACAACTATTTATTGGGAATTTTATTAGATTCTTTTTGAAACGATACCTGTTTCAAAATCGTAAACGTAACCCCATTCACTTAAATCTGCTAAAGCAAGCACAGGATCGGTATATAAAGGCAACAGATTCATCTCGGATGGATCGTATAAACTTTGTGCAACCAGATTCCTGAGTAAAACAGCATAATATGTTTCTTCTGTAATCCATTCAGCCTGCCACCAGGTTACTGAATCGAAAAAGTAATCCAGAGTAGCACGATAAGCTTTTTTAGCTTGCTCTTTGGCATTTTCACTGCTGCCAACGGTATACAGTTCGTGCAATGATTTTGCTGTAAAATACTGGTGTTCTCCTACTGGAATCTTGGCCAAAATTGTTGCCCAAAGATAAAATTTGGATTTTGCTGAAGGACAATCTGCGTATAAATCCCAAACATTTTCCATGTTGATGCTTGCATCTGCGTAAGGATTTTCAGGATTATCCAGTACACTAATATCAGGATGGACACCTTCATTTTCACTGAAGAGTATAAGCTCATAATCTGTCGGCAGATCAATTACTTCTAACATGTTGCCATCTTTCGGATCACAGCCGAAGATGAAGAGTATCATAAAGCTTAGTAAAATTATTATCGATTTAGTTCTCATAACTTACTCCTTTAAAATTCGAATCTATAATACAAGCCGGTTTGGAATTCATAGTCATTATTGACTGATTCGCTTTCATTACCGGGCGAGTTTTCATCAAGTGATCTGAAAAGTGATCTGAAACCTAATCTGCTGGAAAGTGTGTTATCCAGAATGTTATCGATCAACACTGAATAATCCAACATGAATTGATATGGGAAAGTTATATTAAACTGGCGGTACCAGTCAAGTGGTCCCCAGGCATCTTTCTTGGCATAAGCTGAAATATAATGCATTTTATTGATCACGAATTTTGTATCTAAAGAATAATACTCAGCGGGATCACCGTCTGGATTTCCAGAAGCCTGCTGCTTACCGGCTTCAAGATTAGAAATTATCTTCAGATTTGTATTGGGATTGAAGATGAATTTACCTTTAGCTAACCAGAGATCTTCCGCAGGCATACCTTTTCCAAATGGAGCATTAGTTTTGCCTGCCTGATAGAAGAATAGATTAGCATCAGTTACAGTTTCATAACGAGTGAAATTCCCGCCTATACTGAAGGCGAAACCTGCATCTTCTCGCTTATCGCTGTCCCAGGCATAGAAATAACTGGCAGGTGTTGGATCGTAAGTAATAAAGAATTCTCCAGAAATTGCTTCCCTGTTATCCAAAACAGCGAATGGATCATTGTCGCGATTACGAGGAGAAAGACCAGGAAATAGTGCTGTACCATTTATGTATGGTTCAATGTTTGGATTAGAGTCGATCAGGTTTTTCCTGTATAAACCTCTTGGTAGAAACCAGAAGTTACCTATAGGCATGAGCAGACCAGCTTCATACTCAATCTTGTTACCCAAAGCCGAATAAGGCATGGTTGTATTAAATTCTCGGAGGGGATTTCCGCCATCAGCTACGAGTCCTGCATAATTTACAGTAGCATCAAGCTTGGTTCCTCCAAAAAGGTCGATAGTAACTTTGGCTTTTACACCCTGTGTATCCATAATATCAATTTTATCAGTATAAATATTGTTATCATCATCAACATAATAAAATTCTTCATCAAGTTTTTCGCTGCCGGCAAATAGATAGCCCACTTCCAACTTTGTTCTTGGTATAACATCCGTTTGAAGATATAGTGATGTCTGACGTGTAGCACGAGAAGTAGCTTCTGTTGCAGAAGAAGATGAACCTGCTCGCGCAAAATCTTCCGAGTGAATTAATGTTAATTTGAAATAATTTCCAAAGTTGAAAGGTAATTTAGCAATTACTTTGGGATTAGCACCCCAATAAATTTCAGGTCCAGCTACAATCCTTACATCACTATACTTTCCTTTCCCAGAAAGTTCAAATCCGTATGGTGCTTTGGCATTCCAGATATCCATACCTTCCATATCTGTGGCTTCATGCATCAAGCCGTAAAAATCTCCTTTGTAACCCCAATGAAATCTTGGTACATGATAGAAAGAAGTGAAATCAAATTTATCAGCGCTGTAAGTAGCCTTAAAATTATAAATTTCCAATCGTTCGTAATCTTTGACTTCTTTGGTTGTATTTACTTCAAGGCCATTTGTATTAAGCTCGGATGCTACAGTTACATAAGTTTCTCCACGTTTGCCGTAATATTCTTCCAGCTGTTTATCAACTACATTTCCCAGAACATTCAAGCTAAAGTTACCTTCTAATCTGCTGAAAGGATGGAATTCAAAATCCAGGAACAGCATTTCTCCATTGGAAAAATCCAAACCGTTTTTGCCGCTATTTTCAACTTCTTCAGATTTGCCATTGAAGACCATATCTCCTCTCAGACTTCCACCTGTAAGACGTATGGCATCACTTTTCTTCTTTTCCTTTTGTAGAAGTGTTACATTTCCAAGTAGGTTTAAAACGTTCATATCAATATTATTGATTTGGGAATTCATTTCGGATTTGTTTACGCTATATGGATCGATGCCCCATATTTCTGAAAGGACATAGTAAGCCATTCTCGGCTGAGCTTCGTAGATTTTGTCATCATTAGGACCATTAAGCCCACAGATTCCAAACCATTCTTCGTTCATATTATTTCTATCCTGAACAAAATCAAAGTCGTATCCACCGTTACTCCAGGAAGCATTATTATCCTGAATATCAAGATTTTCGACTTGTAAATACTTCCACCATTCGTCTCGCCATTCAAAAAGGCAACCACCTACAGCATTACCTTCTTCTTCTTTTCCATAACTCTTATTATAAATTTCCTGCCAATTGCCTGTTATAATATGTGCCTGGCCTGCCTGATCTTCAGTAAATGTTCTTGCATTAAAGGCATCACTACCAAATTCAGTGAGCATCACAGGCAAATCGAGTTCTTTATCTACTCTTTCCCACATATCTGTGAAGCTAATACCTCTATAAGAATTGACTCCCAGAATATCCAGATCTTTACAGTATTCTACGATCAGATCAAGATACTGAATATCTCCGTTTACAATTGTAAAAAGGTGATTTGGATCAATTTCTTTTCCTTCCTTCATAATCTCATTATATAAACTATATAGAGATTTTGCTTTTTCCTTATGTTGTTCACCTACAGGAAGGTCTTCGATCTCGAAGCTTGCCCATTCCAAACCATAGTTGCTTTCATTTCCAAGAGCAAACATCAAAACACCGGGTGTGTTCTTATATTGTTCGACTAATTCCAGAATATCTCTTTTCAAAGTTTCTCTAGTAAGTTCGTCAGAATAGTTTGTTTGTGGTATCCAGGCTCCACCCACATTGTAACCGTAACGTCCCATCAAATGGTTTACGACGGTCATGATACCATGCTCCTGATAAATATAAGTTACCCATTTTGGCGGTATAATCCCAAATGAACGAATTGTATTAATACCAGCTTTTTTCATCAGATTACATTCGTAATCCATCACTTTCTGAATTTGTTCGTCGGTATTATCCCACAAATTGAAAGCATAATTTTCACCAATCGGAGTGTAACCCCACACAATACCTTTTACGAAATAGTCTTCACCATTTACTTTTAGCTTCCAGCCATTTTCATCTTGATAAGTAGTTACTTTGTCTGGCACTGATGCATGAACGGTTGTAAAAACAAAAAATAAAATTGTTGCTGCAATGATGACGATCCGTCTTGTTTTTGCTGCAAAATTGAATTCAGCCATATTTCCCCCATTATTTTTTAATTGCTCTTTTTCACACTTATAAGACAACTCTTTCTACTGCTATATAGCAATTTTCGAATTGCGTTTTATTGTCAAGATATTTTTCTTTTTCTGGCTAAAATATAGTGAAAATTATTTTCGAACAGGGTGTAATATGTGGTAGTTTTGATACTATAACTGAGTGTTTGCTGGGATGCAGGAATTTCTTTTTACAAGTCGTGCTGGAAGTATTATATGCTTATAATCTATATCTTTACCATCAATCGAGGAAAGTAGCATTTCTACTGCTTTATTTACCATATCTTCAATTGGAGCAGCATTTGTAGTAAGGGCAGGAAATACCCTAGAAGCAACTTCAATGTTGTCGAATCCGACAATACTGATTTCATCAGGAATACTAATACCTCTCTCGCGAATTGTTTTCATAGAACCTATAGCCATGGAGTCGTTTGCACACATTATAGCAGTAGGAGATTCTTGCATGGATGCGAAATATTCGCCAGCTTTTTCTCCTGATTCATAAGAATAGTTACCTTTAAAGATCAAAGATTTGTCTTCTTTGATGCCCAATCTTGTTAAAGCACTAGTATATCCAAGCAGTCTGTCTCTGCAGACGTCAGAATCTAATAATCCTGAAATGAAACCAATCCGTCTGTGACCTAAAGACCAAAGGTATTCAATAGATTTACTGCAGCTATTGTAGTTATCTATAGTAACTGAAGGTATAGATTTATCTGCTGCTGTATTATCTAACAATACTATAGGCAGATACTTATTTATTTCCTGTATTTTGTCTTCAATACGTGGAAAACAGCAGATGATGACACCATCAATTTTCTTCTGATTCTTGAGAGGATTAAGATCGTTAAAGTCTGAAAAAAGCAACATGTTATAGCCCATTTTCTTAACTGTCTTATCTAATGCCTTGAAGATTAATGAGTAATAAGGACTGGAAATGCCTTCTTTGATATCTTCATCTAGGAAAAATCCAATATTACGTGTTATTTTAGGACTCATTTTTCTGTTACTTACGAAAGTACCTTTTGTTGTAAATTTATGTAAGATACCTTCTTCTTCCAATTCAGTTATAGCCTTGCGCACTGTCATGTATGAAGCGTTGAGTTCTTTTGCCAGTACTCTTTCACCCGGAAGTTTATCAACAATAGAACCATTTCTTATACCGTCTTTTATGCGGTTTTTTATATGGATATATTTAGGTGTTTTATCATTCATTAGAATACACTTAAAATCCTTTTTATATTATTTTCTTTAAATTATTATTATAGCAATAGATCATTTTGCTACAACTGCATGGACTATAATACAGACACTGCTATAACTCACAAAATCAAAAATTATATATACGGACAATTAGTCAAGAAAACATTTATAAAAGGCTTTAAGCTAGTACAAATCCGTTCTCAAAATTACTAGAAAGAATAAAAGTGCTTGACATGAAAATCCATAAAACAGAAATTGCTATATAGCAAGAAGGAAAATGTTTTGCTTCGAAAATTATTAGATGTTATTTTTAATAGGGGAGGTTTTAAAGATGTTAGGTAGAATGCTTAATTTTATTTTGTTAGTTGCGTTTTTTTCTTTGTTAATGAATGGCTGTGACAATATCACAGATCCAGATCTTGTTTCGGATCCTACGATCCCTGATACCTATGAATTAGTATGGGAAGACAATTTCGATCAGGTAACTCTTGATGACACTTATTGGGATTACGATCTCGGTTATGGTGGTGACGGTTGGGGAAATGACGAATGGCAGCTTTACACAAATTCTTCTGATAATATCCGAGTTGAAGATGGAAACATGGTAATTTCAGCTCAATGTCCATCAGGTGAGCCTGCTAAGAGAGACGGTTCAATTACCTCAGCTCGTGTTAAAACTCAAAACAAAATTTCTTTTAAATATGGAAAGATCATGGCCAATATTAAAGCTCCCACTGGCACTGGAATGTGGCCGGCTTTCTGGATGCTTGGCAACAGTTTTGAAACTGCCGGTTGGCCTTATTGTGGTGAAATAGATATTATGGAAATCAGTCCTTTACTGCATGGTGACAATACAACGATGTGCACTCTGCATTGGTGGGATGAGAGTATTGAAGGCTACAATACTTATGGCACAACTTATGATTTAAACGAATCACTTTCAAACGACTATCATGTTTTTGAAGTTGAATGGGATGAACAGCGTATTATTGGAAAAATAGACAACATCACTTATTTTACAAAAGTAATCGATCCTATTACAATGAATGAATTCCTCCAAAATTACTTCTTGATCTTTAATGTGGCAGTAGGCGGAAATTTAGGTGGAGCTCCCGATGATACAACCGTGTGGCCACAGAATATGCTGGTTGACTGGGTTAAAGTATATAAGACTGAAGAAAGCTTGATTCCGATCGAAACATTCGGAATTTTTACAGATGAAACACTCGTCGATGCTGGCTTAACAATTGGAGTTAATGCCGAGATATATGTTTGGGAAAATACTCTTACCTCTGGCACAATTCCACCCTATGAAGGCACTGGGGTTCTTTCCTGGCAATCTGCAGGAGCAGGTTGGTTTGGTGCTGGGATCAGTTCAACTATGCCGGTTGATCTTTCTACTTTCGAAGAAGGTACACTTAAGTTCATGATGAAGATGCCTGATGATGTAACATTCAAGATTGGGATAAGCGATGCTCAGGGAAATGAAAATTATGTTGAATTTCCCGCAGGTCAGACTACCTATGGCCTGGTGAGAGACGGTAACTGGGGACAAGCAATAATTCCTATTACAGATATCAAAGGAAGCGTCAATCTGCAAATGATGAATTATGAATTCATTATTCTGGAAGAAAACGGTGCAAGTTGCGAATTTGCCATTGATGATATTTATTATGATGGTGGCGGATCAACTGCCGGCAGCGTCAGCTTTGATGCAGATACATATTCGGTGGATGACACAGTTGCTGAAATTACAGTAATGGATGAATCTGCAGCCAGTACTACTGTTTCTGTTACAATAGATAATGGTACAGATACCATTTCTATTGATGTAATCCTCGATGCAGATGGTGAAGGAACTGGAACTTTGAATTTCGGTCCGACAAATGATGATACTGATACTATCACTATTACAGCTGGTGGCTCGATTACTGTTTCATATAACGACGCAGGTGGGACTGTGAGAACAGACACTGCTAATATCGAAAGTGGAGCACCAATAACTACTATCGGAATTTATTCAGAATCTCATACTGATCCAATGCTTACATACTCTGCAATTATAAATAGTGCCGACTGGAGTGGCAATTCAGCTGAACCGGATGAGCAAAGTACAGCAGTAACACCAGTGGAAGGAACATACGTTCTTTCTGTAGAATACACGGATCTCGGAGCTGGTTGGGGTGGAATTGCCTTTGACTTTGGCTCGCAAGATATTTCCAGTATGGAAACACTTGTATTGAGTATTGATATTTCTGCTATGCCTACTTTATCACAATTGGGAATTAAATTTGAAGATAACGCAGGCGGAAACACTGAGGTAAATCTGTTTTCATATACACCTGTAATTTCTGGAAACTGGTCTATGTATGAAATCCCGATTAGTGATTTCGCAGCTGTGGATCTTACTGATCTTAAATATCTTGGTGTTTGGAATCCTAAAGACAGTGGAGATAATCTTCTTTTCGGTACAATTTATCTTGATGATATTTATCTTGATGGTGAACCCGTAAATCCTCCACCAGATGCTGCAGGTATTTATTCTGAATCACATACAGCAACAACAATTCCTTATACACAAATTATTAATAGTGCAGACTGGAGCGGTAATTCTGCTGTTCCCGATGAAATGAGCACAGCTGTAACTCCTGTAGACGGCACATATGTTCTTTCTGTTACTTATGAAACAGGTGGTGCAGGCTGGGGTGGAGTAGCTTTTGATTTTGGCAGTGCAGATATATCAGCATATTCAACACTTGTTTTGAGTATAGATACTTCCGCTATGTCCGGATTGGCTCATTATGGCATTAAATTTGAGGACAATTCGACAGGAAACACAGAAGTTGATCTGTTCTCATATACACCAACAATATCAGGTAACTGGGCAACATATGAAATTCCTTTGAGTGTCTTTCCAGGTGCAGATCTTACTGACTTAAAATATCTTGGATTATGGAATCCTATGGATGCTGGAAGTACTCTTATTTTTGGCACACTTTATTTTGATGACATTCATTTGTTGAATTAAATATAGAGGAATATTATTATGAGTAAACAAAAAGTTGAATCAGCTAATAGCACTAATTTAGTTCCATTCGGGCAAAAAGTTGCTTTTGGCATCGGCATGTTAGCCAATCAAATGTTTCCTGCGGTCCTGGGTATATTTATGGTTGTCTTGGTCCAGGATTTGGGCTTCCCGGGTTGGATGTGGGGAATTTTATTTTTCCTGCCAAGGGTATTTGACTCGATTACGGATCCCATTATGGGCTATATTTCGGATAACACCAAATCGAAATGGGGCAGACGAAAACAGTACATCTTCATTGGTTCGATCATCATGGGAATTGCCTTTATCATTATGTGGCAATTGTATCGCGAGAATGGAATAAACTACAACTTTATCTATTTCCTTCTATTTTCGTTTGTCTTCTATTTAGGTCTTACCATTTTTAGTGTGCCTTACGTTGCAATGGGCTATGAAATGAGCAACGATTTTCACGAACGTACAAGCATTATGGCCGTAGCCCAATGGATCGGGCAGTGGGCCTGGGTTATTGCTCCCTGGTTTTGGGTCATCATGTACAACAAGGGCTGGTTTCCATCGGCGGATGTAGCTACAAGGACACTTGCGATATGGGTGGGGATCATCTGTATGTTATTAGCCATGGTTCCAGCAATATTCCTAAAAAGTAAATCGACAATCAATGAAAACTACTCTCCCCTAAACCTAAGTACAATCGGAAGCAGCTTAGTAGAAATTTTCGCAAACTTTAAGGAAGCGTTTAAAATCCCTCAGTTTGTAAAATTGTGTGTATCCACCTTCTTTATTTTTAATGCATTTAACACCATCGCAGCGTTTTCATTTTTTATTATAGTTTGGCATTTATTTAGTGGAAATGCAGAGGCTGCTGGTCTTTGGCCTACACTTTTTGGCAGCCTGGCTTCATTGGTAACTACTTTTTTAGTGATTCCTATTGTTGCTCGCATGTCTAAGTTACTTGGAAAAAAGAAAGCATTTATTCTCTCACAAAGCATCTCAATCATCGGCTATTTCTTGTTGTGGTTTCTCTTTGTTCCGGGAAAACCTTACATGTTTATCTTTGCGCTACCTTTCTTTTCCTTTGGGATTGGGAGTTTATTTACCTTAATGATGTCCATGACTGCAGATGTGATGGATCTGGATGAGTTAAATTCAGGAAAACGTCGCGAGGGTGTATTTGGTGCTATTTATTGGTGGATGGTCAAGTTTGGCTTCGCTATCGCAGGATTATTAACTGGTATTATTATGTCAGTAGTAGGATTTGATGCCAGTGCTGCTACGCAAACTGAGGGCGCGATAACAGGATTGAGAATTTTTTATTCCGGATTTCCAATACTGGGAACGCTGATCGCTATCTTACTGATGCGTAATTATGATTTAACTGAAAAACGTGCAAATGAAGTTCGTACTGAACTGGAAAAACGTCATGCTCAAAAACTTGAAACTAAAGAACTTAATTTAGAAAAATCTTAGGATATTTAGATGCGAAAGAATATATTTAAAACAATCGTTTTCATTATTCTTTTAATATCACTTTTCGGATGTGGAACGAATAAATTTTCTTCCACATCCGAAATTATGCTTACTTCAGCAGATGGTGACAAACTTGCCATACAGGATAATGTTACATTCCAAAACGGAATTGCTGAAGGAACTGTTATTCACATCTATCCCGACAGCATTAAACAGACCATAGACGGTATTGGGTCATCTTTTACAGAATCTTCTGCCTTTGTACTGGCCCATCTTGAACCGGAAAAACGACAGGAAGTAATGGAACAGGTTTATGGCGAAACAGGAGCAAATTTCTCTTTAACCCGTACACATATTGGTGCTTGTGATTTTTGCGTAGAAGGTCGATATTCCTACGTTGATAAAAAAGGTGATGTGAAACTGGAAAGCTTCACTCTTGCACCGGATAAAGAAGGTTTCGATACTAAAGAATATCCTGGGATAAAAGACGAAAATTATGATCTTTTACCGATGATCAAAGAAGCGATCGCAATTAAAAACAAACAAAAAGATAAAGAACTGAGAATAATTTCCTCAGCTTGGACTGCACCACCCTGGATGAAAGACATAGAAGAATGGTATATTCCCGGAGCTCCTGCAAATAACTGGCAAGGTACCGGCGGATCGTTAAAAGAAGAATATGTTTCTACTTATGCTGATTACATTGTAAAATATCTGGATGCCTACAAAGATGAAGGCGTGAACATCTGGGGTTTAACTCCTGTGAACGAGCCTCACGGAAATAATGGCCAGTGGGAAAGTATGAATTTTTCTCCGGAATCGCAGAATGATTTTATCAAAAACCATCTGGGACCAAGTCTGAAGGAAAGCGGATTTTCTGATATAAAGCTACTAATTTATGATCAAAACAGAGATGGCCTGAAACATTGGGCTGATGTTATTTTTGCTGATACACAAACAACTCCGTTCATTTATGGTGCTGCTGTTCACTGGTATGAAAGCACATTCAAGGTATTCGAAGATGTTTTTGAAAAAGTTCACAAGAAATTTCCTGAATATGCGATTGTTCACACCGAAGGCTGCATTGACGATCTGGGAAAAGATCCTCCGGACGGTGTAACTGAACCGGTAAAATTTAAAGAAGCTAACTGGTTTGAGAATGATGAATTCTGGTGGAATGATAACGCTACAGACTGGGCATATTCCGTAACCTGGCAGGGAGTGAAAACTGAAGATCATCCTGCTTATGTTCCAGTACACAGATATGCTCGCAATATCATCGTGAGTCTTGATCACTGGGTTACAGGCTGGGTAGATTGGAATGTTATTCTCGATGCCGATGGTGGTCCCAATCACGTAGGAAATTTCTGTGGAGCTCCGATCATGATCGATACAGAAACAAAACAGGTTTATTACACACCGATCTTCCATGTACTTTCACAATTCAGCCGCACAATTCGTCCTGGAGACAAAGCTGTTCAAACCAAAAAAGATACTGCTGAACTTGGTGAAGATGATCTGCATACTTGTGCTACAATTAATGATGCTGGAATGTTGAGTGTTCAATTATTGAATACTACAACAAAACCGATCTTCTATAATATGCAGATCGGCGCAAAATTTGCCGAAATAACAATAGCGGCAAATTCGGTTCAAACAGTTCGGATTCAAATGTAAGGATTAAAAAAAAGATGAAAAAACTTAATCTTATATTTATTATTGCACTTCTTTTCTCAGCTCTTCTGATTTCGTGCAGTAAAAACTCAAATATTTCTAAAATCTCAATTGAGGAAATCCGTGCTAAGCTTGAATCAGAACAAACCTTAGAGACCGATACACCTTTTGCTGTGCGCGAGTTTAAACCTTACTTGGACGGCAAATGGATCGGAAACGCAATTTCTTACGGATGTTATAGAAAAGGACAGGCACCGGGAAATATCGGCCCCAGCAAAGAAGAAATTCTTGAAGATCTTAATATTATCACGAATCACTGGAATCTTATCCGTGTTTATAATGCTGACGATGATTCAGAACGCCTTCTTGAAGTAATCCGGGAAAATATGATCCCCGTCAAAGTGATGCTGGGCATCTGGCTGGCAAATGAAGAAAAAGACCCCGAAACAAAGAAATCTAACATTACAAATGTTTTACGCTGCATTGAACTGGCAAATAAATATCCAGACATTATTGCAGCCGTGAATGTGGGCAATGAAACTCAAGTCTTCTGGTCCTGGCATAGAATGAACAGCAAGAATCTGATCCGCTATATCCGTGCTGTTAGAAACAATATTACTATTCCTGTTACAACCGCAGATGATTACAACTTCTGGAATAAACCAGAAAGCAAAGCTGTGGCTTCAGAAATTGATTTTATTGTAACCCATATCTATCCACTTTGGAACGGAAAAACACTTGATAATGCCATCCCCTGGCTGGATGAGAACTATGAGTATATTAAAATTAATCATCCGGAAAAGCAGCTCGTTTTGGGAGAGATCGGCTGGGCTACAGTATATAATGCAGATAAAAAAGGTGATGGAGAGCAGGGCTCACTTATCAAAGGTGAAGTCAGTATAAAAGCTCAGGGAAAATTTCTTATCGAATTAAATAAATGGGTTAATGATAACCAAATTACCACTTTCTTTTTCGAGGCCTTCGATGAACCTTGGAAAGGTGGTGGTGAAAATTCTGGACCCAATGAAATTGAAAAAAACTGGGGTATTTTTCATGAAGATCGCACACCCAAAGAATCATTTCAAAACTACATAATACATAGCGAGTTGAAGCATGAAAAATAATCCTAAAACAAATTCCTATAGGAGGAAAAAATGAAAAAAGCAATAATGTTTTTTATTGTTTCTATGTTCATCCTTGCGATGAATACTATGATGTTCGCACAAAACGCACCAATCGATTTTGAAGCAGGTGGATATGGAGCAGACTGGACATGGACAGTCTTTGAAAATGATACTAATCCTGCAGTTGAGATTATAGCAAATCCAGATGCATCTGGTGCTAACACTTCTGCGACAGTGGCACAATTCACTGCATTGCAAGCAGGTCAACCCTGGGCTGGCTGTGAAACATTACACGGTGCAGATATTGGTACGTATAATCTGAACGAAACAAACAGCACAATTAAGATAATGGTTTATAAATCTGTGATGAGCGATGTTGGAATTAAATTAGTGAAACCTGACGGCTGGTCGATGGGAGAGATTAAGGTTGCCAATACAGTTGTAGATGAATGGGAAGAACTCACATTCGACTTTGCTGCTCAAGTAACTGATGGATATGACCAATTAGTGATTTTCCCGGATTTTGATCTGGCTGGAAGAATTCAAGATAATATCTGTTATTTTGATAATATTACATTTTCTGATGGAGGTGCTCCTCCGGTAGGCCCAACTGTAGCCGCTCCAATACCAACAGCTTTAGCTGAGAATGTTGTTTCACTCTTCAGCAACGCTTATACAAATGTACCAGTTGATACCTGGTCAGCAGAATGGGATCAGGCAGATGTTGTTGATGTTCAGGTTGCCGGTGATGATGTGAAGCTTTACACTAATCTGGTATTTGCAGGAATCGAATTCACATCGCAAACTATAGATGCTACACAAATGACAAACTTCAATATGGATGTATGGACACCAGATCCAACAGCAGCTCCTGCAATTTTCAAGATCAAACTTGTAGATTTCGGTGCTGACGGCGCTTGGGGTGGCGGTGATGATGTAGAACACGAAATCACTCTTGATGAGACTACAACTCCGGCCTTAGCCACTGAAGAGTGGGTAAGTTTGGATATTCCAATGTCTGATTTCACAGCTCTAACAACAACTGGCCATCTTGCTCAATTGATCATTTCCGGTGATCCTAATATTGTTTATGTTGATAATGTATATTTCTATAACGATGTAGTAAGCGTTAATGAAGATTTAATCACTTCTAATTTTGCTTTAGGAAATAACTATCCAAATCCATTCAACCCGACAACCAGCATCAGCTTCGGTTTGAATGAAGCAGGTCATGTTTCATTGGAAGTTTACAACATCAAAGGCGAAAAAGTCCGCACACTTGTAGATGCAGACCTCGAAGCTAACACTCACGCAGTTGTTTGGAATGGTGCAGATGATAACGCCAAACCTGTAGCAAGTGGAGTTTACTTCTACAAAATGAAAGCTGAAAACTATACTTCAACTAAGAAAATGATCTTGATGAAGTAAGAAACATAATAACAGCCGGCATTTTGATATAGTGCCGGCTGTTCCAATTTCTAAGATTTATTATGAATAATTTTTATTTCCTTAAGGAGGGAAAATGAAGAAAACAATCGTATCTTATATAGCTTTATTGTTTATCATATCGCTAAGCAATCTGGCGTTTGCACAAGTTACTCACACTATTGATTTTGAAACTGGTGGAGTTGGAGCAGATTGGAATTGGACAATGGCTGAAAATGGCGATAATCCACCCCTGGAATTTATAGCAAACCCGGTAAGCGGAGGGATAAACACTACAGCAACTGTAGCAAAATTTACAGCAAGAGTAGATGGAAATCCCTGGGCTTTATGTCATACTTCTGATGATGGTGAATATACCTTTGACGCAACCAACTCAACCATAACTATAATGGTATATAAAACTGAGATAAGTGATATTGGCTTTAAAGTTGAAGGTATGAGTGGTAATTATCAAATAATTGTCCCTAATACAGTTACAGATCAGTGGGAAGAAATAAGCTTCGACTTTTCTGGTCAAATTGGTAATACCTATGGAACCATGGTAATTATTCCTGATTTTACTGCAAGAGCTCAGGAAAACATAATCTACTTTGATAATATTCAGGCCCCTGATGGGGAGGTATCTGGACCGCTTCCGGAACCCACAGTTGCTGCTCCTGTACCAACTGTTCCTGCTGCTGATGTAATTTCTGTTTTCAGTGATGAATACACAGACATTGCTGGTACGAACTTTAATCCTGGCTGGGGTCAAACGACTGTTGTTACGACCGAAGAGATTGGCGGTAACTTCATGATGAAATATGACAATTTCAATTACCAGGGAACAGAATTTGTCGGAGCTCAAGATCTTTCCTCGATGGACTATATGCATATAGATATGTGGACTCCCAACGCCACTGTTGTAAAGGTAACACCAATTAGTGCTTCAACCGGAGAAAATCTTACATACATTACACCTATTGAAATAGAATCTTGGAATAGTTATGATATTCCTCTGGCAGATTTTGCCGGCGTTTCCATGGCTGATATCGTTCAATTGAAATTTGATGGTCAGGAAGGTGTAAATCCTTCTGTATTATATTTGGATAATATATATTTTTATTCATCATCAGCCCCCGGAACAGATGCAACCTTGAGTGATCTACAGGTAGACGGCACCACCGTTGCTGGTTTTTCACCAGCAGTATTGAATTATGATGTAGAACTACCTGAAGGTACTTCAGTAGTTCCAGCAGTAACTGCTGCTACTACAGATCCGGCAGCCAGTCATGTAGTAAATGATGCTGCTTCTCTACCAGGTACAACTACAGTTACAGTGACAGCGGAAGATGGAACCACAACCCTGACATACAGTGTAAACTTTTCAGTGGAAGAACCATCACCCGAACCAACTGTAGCTGCTCCAGATCCAACATCACTTCCTGAAGATGTAATATCAATCTACAGTGATGCATATACTGACCTGGCAGGTACAAACTTCAATCCTGGTTGGGGACAAACAACCATCGTAACATTTGAAGAAATCGGTGGTAATGAAATGATGAAATATGATGCCTTCAATTATCAGGGAACTCAACTTGCTGCAGCACAAGACCTTTCACTTATGGAATATATACACATTGATATGTGGACAGCAGATGCAACTGTGGTTAAGGCAACTCCAATTAGCACTTCAAGCGGAGAACATCTTGTATCGTTAACGCCAATTGAAGCAGGCTCATGGAATAGCTATGATATTTCTGTAGAAGATTTTACGGATGTTTCGATGGCTGATATCCACCAGCTGAAATTTGATGGACAGGAAGGAGTAACTCCTTCAACAATCTATTTAGATAATATCTATTTTTGGAAAAATCCTACGGCTTCAGGTTCAGACGCTACTCTTAGTGATCTTCAGGTTGATGGAACAACAGTTGCTGGATTTGATCCGAATATCTTAAGTTATGATATCGAATTACCAAATGGTACCGTAATAGTTCCAACAGTTACTGCAACTACGAACGATCCAAATGCCAGTCACATTGTAAATGATGCAGCTGTTTTACCTGGAACTACCGAAGTTGTGGTTACTGCCGAAGATGAAGTGACAATACTCACTTACAATGTTATCTTTACTCTTGAACCACCAGTACCAACAGTTGCTGCTCCTGATCCAACCGTACCTGCTGATGATGTAATTTCAATCTTTAGTGGCTCATATACCAGTATTGAAGGTACGAACTTTAATCCCGGCTGGGGACAGACAACCATCGTAACATTCGAAGATATTGGCGGCAACAACATGATGAAATACGACAATTTTAACTATCAGGGAACAGAGTTTGATGGAGCTCAAGATCTTTCTGCAATGGATTATATGCATATAGATATGTGGACTCATAATGCATCAGTTGTAAAGATGACTCCAATTAGTGCTTCAACTGGAGAATATCTTGTATCATTAACACCGATAGAAGTAGAAACATGGAATAGCTATAATATTCCTTTAGGTGATTTTACAGGTGTTTCCATGGCTGATATCTTTCAGTTAAAATTCGACGGTCAGGAAGGTGTTACTCCTTCTACAATCTACCTTGATAATATTTATTTCTATAGTGATGCATCACCCTCTTTCAATCCGCCAAGCAACGTTCAGTCTACAGTACAAGACTACAATGATGTACTGGTAACCTGGGAACTTCCTGGTGGAGCAGTAGGTGAATGGTTTGGCTGGGACGATGGTACAAATGGAAACTCTCTTGGACTTCAAGGTGGAACAGCTCCATATACTTTCAGTAGTGCATCGAAGTGGGATCCAGATATGTTGACAGCTTATGATGGGCTTGCGTTAATGAGAGTAGAAATTTTCGTAAATGATCCAGCAGATTTCACACTTAAGATATGGTCAGGTGCAGATGCAGGCACAGTAGAATATGAGCAAGTAATTGCTGATTATATAGTAGGAGAATTTAATGAGATCATCTTAGATACTCCTCATATAATTGATGCTTCAACTCATCTGTGGTTTGGCTATGATGTTTCTCATGATGAAGGAATGCATCCAGCAGGCACCGATTTGGGTCCATCTATCGAAGGTTATGGCGACATGTGCTATTTCAATAATTTGTGGCAACCTTTAACTCCACTTGGATTTGCTTACAATTTCAATCTTCAAGCTTATGTAGAAGGCTCTGATGGTGAAGTTGTTGCCCTTACACCAAGCAAAAGTAAAACCACCGCTCCAAGCTTAAGCAGAATCGGTACAAGTTCCCGCCTAAATAATGGAATGTTCGAAGCTGCAAGCAGCAGAAAGCGAGTAATCACACAACAGCATAACAGTAATTCACGTTCACTGGCCGGTTACGAAGTATATCGTGACGGATCCTGGATCGCCGACATTTCTGATCCTGCTATAGTAGATTATCTGGATGAAGGTCTTGAAGCTGGTAGTTATGATTACTATGTAATCGCGACTTATACAGACCCAACTGGAGAATCTGAACCATCCAACACAGCTACTGCAGATGTAGTTCTTGCTGCACCAACTAACGTGTCTGGAAACTCTGTCTGGCCAAATATCGTAGTTATCTGGACAACATTGGGAGCCCGTGATATCGAATCTTATATAATCTACAGAGACGGCACTGAGATTGGAACTTCGAACTCTGGTCTGTATGTTGATGGAAACGTATCAACCGGAACTTACATCTATAACGTTGCAGGTGTATTTACCGGTGGCTTTGTAGGCCCAATGTCTGAAGATTCAGCTCCGGTTGAACATACTGGCGCAGGTGGAATACTTGTTCCTATGGTAACTTCACTGGACGGCAACTATCCTAACCCATTCAATCCAACCACGATGATCAAATATGGTCTTAGTGAGGATAGTTTTGTTACGCTCCAAGTTTACAACATCAAGGGTGAAAAATTGAAAACTCTTGTGAATGAAGAACTTGAAGCCGGATACCATGACATCCATTGGAATGGTAAAGACGATAACGGCAAAACCACAGCAAGCGGCGTTTACTTCTACAAGATGAAAGCCGGAAACGTTGTCGAAACAAAGAAAATGATCCTAATGAAATAATAACAAACGACCTCAGCTGGTATTTCATGCCGGCTGAGGTTTATTTCTATGAGTTATAAAAAACATTAAATTTAAAAAGGCGGTAGTGTTGACTCCTTTCAATAAAAAACAATATCAATTAAATGAAACAGGTGAGTTTATCATTACTGATTACAATTCATCCAAGTTATTCTCAAGTTTTTTCCCGGGTGTTGCCGGTAAAAACGGCATTCCCATGTGGACTTTCTACGTTAACCGAGGTCAATGTATTTGCAGTATGGGTGTAGAGGGCAAACATAATCCTATTATGGAATTCCTACCCGCTAACTGGGCTTATAATCTGGTTTCAAACCAGGGATTCAGAACATTCGTAAAACTGCCCGACCATGAATCAATCAAGTTCTACGAACCATTCCAAAATAATTTGCGAGATAAGCAGGTACAACGTACTCAACGCATGATAATTACACCAGCTCAATTAATACTTGAAGAAGTCAATCATACACTGGGGCTCAAATTCACAGTAGAGTATTTCAATGTACCTCAAGATAATTATGCCGGTCTTATTCGTAAACTGAATATTGAAAATTTAAATACAGTTCCTGTAAAATTAGAAGTCCTCGATGGATTGCCACTCATTGTTCCTTATGGAATTGATAACAATGGTCTGAAACACATGAGGCGACTACAAGAGGCATTTGTAGAAGTTGTCAACCACGAGAATAGTGTTCCTTTCTTTAAGGGAAAGGTAAAACCTGCAGACCGCCCTGACGTAGTTAGAATTAAGAAGGGGAATTTTTATCTGGGTTTTGCATCCGGAGAGAACCAATCCAAATTAGTTACTCCGATCGTAGATCCTGTTAAAATTTTTGGAATCCGGGGAGATTACAATTATCCTGAGAAGTTTTTAACATCTTCTTCAGAAGAAATGATTTCCGGACAAATCTTTGAAAATCGACTGCCGTGTGCAATGGGAATTTTTGACACATCCATTACTCCGAAAGAAACCTGCACATATACCTCCGTAATTGGTCAAACAGGATCCGTTCAAGAGCTGAATGAGCTGGTTCCTATCATTACAAATAAAGATTATATTGATGACAAGGCTCAGACAAATCAGGAAATCGTTAAAACACTTACTCAGAATAATTTTATCTGCAGTCAAGAACCTGGTTTAGATTATTATACTAGACAGAATTTCCTGGATAATGCTCTGCGCGGTGGATTTCCACACACTTTAAAAGGAAAGGAAACATCTTCGACTATGCATCTATATTCTCGTAAACACGGAGACCTGGAGAGAGATTATAATGATTATCGCCTTACACCGACACAGTATTCTCAGGGAAACGGTAATTTCAGAGATGTAAATCAGAATCGCCGCTGTGATCTCTTCTTCAATCCTGATGTTCGGGAAGGTAATGTAGAACATTTTTACAATTTGATGCAGTTAGATGGCTTCAATCCCTTGGTAATTAAAGAGATCCGTTTTACCATTTCTGATGCTGAAAAAGGAGATGAAATTTTAACGGAATATCTGGGATTGGAATACGTGAAGTCCGTCAGTCCATATTTGCAGGAACCATTTACTCCAGGTGAATTGATGATTCATTTGAAAGAACAGAATATTGCTGTAAATGGTGATACTGAAAACTTTATTGGTGATCTGCTTGGTCACTGTGATAAAAAATATGATACTGGTTACGGAGAGGGTTTCTGGACTGATCATTGGACTTACAACCTGGATTTACTGGAAAATTACCTGGCTGTTTATCCCGATAATAAAAACCATATATTATTCGAGAAGAAAGCATTTTCTTTTTATGATAATCCTCATCGTGTTCAACCTCGAGATGATAAATATGTGATCTGGGACGACAAACCCATGCAGCTGAATTCTGTGATTTTCGATGAAGAGAAAGAACTGCAGATCAACCAGCGCACTCATGATCCGAATAAAGTTCGTTCCGAATATGGAAAAGGTAACGTTTATACCACTTCCCTGTTCAATAAAATGCTTTCTCTTATTGTAAACAAACTAGCCTCTCTGGATGCAGAAGGTGTGGGTGTGGAAATGGAGACGAATAAACCAAACTGGTATGATGCTTTGAATGGTTTGCCGGGATTGATGGGCTCCAGTATTAGCGAAACTTTGGAAGTAAAACGCCATATTCTGTTCCTCTTAAAGGCTCTTGATGAGCTTGATGTGGAAGATAAAGATTGGCTGGTATATGAAGAAATGAAGGAATTCGTGGATGCACTGCAAAGTGTTCTGAATGCTCAATTATCTCCTTTTGAATTTTGGAATAAAGCTACAACCATCAAAGAAAAATATCGTGCGAAAACTAGACTTGGAATCAGCGGAAAAGAAGAAGAGTTGGCCTTTGGTGATTTAGTTGATTTCCTGAAAGCCGGCTTGAAAAAATTGGATAAAGGTATCGAGAAGGCCTGGAATAAAAAAGACAATGTGATCTCTACATATTTCGTTAATGAAGTCGTTGAATATGAGGGGATTACTACTGAAGAACCTGATGGCAAGAAGAAACTGAAGCGCAATGCCAAAGGATTGACCTGCTTCAGAGCCAGGAAGTTCAAGCAAACTCCTTTACCGCTTTTCCTGGAAGGTCCTGTTCATTACCTGCGATGCAATACGAACACAGATCATGCTAAAACTTTTGCGGGTAATATCAGAAAAAGCGGCCTTTTTGATAAAAAACTGAAGATGTATAAAGTGAATGAATCTCTAGAAGATCAGCCTATGGAAATCGGCAGAGCAAGAACTTTTTCACCCGGTTGGTTTGAAAATGAATCGATCTGGCTGCATATGGAATATAAGTATATGCTGGAACTCCTTAGAAATAAACTTTACACAGAGTTTTATCAGGATTTCAAAAATGTATTCATTCCCTTCTTGAAGCCTGAGGTCTACGGTAGAAGCATATTAGAAAATTCCTCCTTTATCGTCAGTAGTGCTAATCCTGATTCTTCTATTCACGGCAACGGTTTTGTGGCTCGCTTAAGCGGAGCTACAGCTGAGTTTGTGAATATATTACACTTTATGTCTGTTGGTCAAAATCCTTTTACTATCAATCAGGATGGTGAATTACAGCTTCTCTTTAAGCCAGCATTGCCAGGATGGCTATTCACTAAAGAAGTTCAAACAAGTAGATTGCTTCTAGATGATAAATGGGAAGAAATTGAATTTGCAGCGAACACATTCAGCTTCATGTTCCTGGGAGAAATCCTGGTAACTTATCATAATAAAGGTCGCAAGGATACATTTGGATCTGCTGGTGTCTCTTTATCCATTTTGACTATAATTGATCTGGATGGAAATTCTCAGGCCTTCTCTGGCGATTCTCTAAGAGGTGAAATTGCTGAAAAAATCCGTAACAGAGAAATTAGACGAATAAAAATAGAACTCTGTTAAATAATATCAAAAAAAAAATATAGGAGAATAAGGAAATGAAAGAAATTGAAAGTAAAGTTTCCGCATTATTGGCAAAAATGACTTTAGATCAAAAAATAGGTCAGCTCTTGCAGCCGGAACGTCAATTTGTTACTCCGGAAGAAGTAAAAAAATATCATATTGGTTCTGTTTTGAGTGGCGGCGGATCTGTTCCAGGTGACAATAAGCCTGAGGATTGGATCAAGATGAATGACGAATACTGGGCTTCTTCCATGGAAGAAGATGCAGATCATCTGGCTATTCCTCTAATCTATGGTGTAGATGCTATTCACGGAAACACCAATGTTTTGGGCGCTGTTGTTTTTCCACACAATATTGGTTTAGGTGCTGCTCATGATGCAAATCTATTAGAGCGAATTGCTGCTGCTACAGCTAAAGAAATTGCTGCTACAGGAGTTGATTGGACTTTTGCTCCCACCCTGGCTGTTGCTCGAAATAGTCATTGGGGTAGAACCTATGAAAGTTATTCCGAAGATCCGAAAATCGTTGCTGAATATGCTCCCAGATTCGTGAAAGGACTACAGGGAAATTATGAAGAAGATAAAGTGATAGCCTGTGTGAAACACTTTGTTGGTGACGGTGCTACTTTGCACGGAATTGACCAGGGTGATATGTGTATTACCGAAGAAGAACTGAGAAAACTTCATATTCCTCCTTACATCGAAGCAATAAAAGCTGGCGTCCTTACGGTGATGGTTTCTCTTAGCAGCTGGTATGGCGAGAAACTTCATGGGCATAAATTCTTACTCACAGACTTGCTAAAAAAGGAATTAGGATTTGATGGATTTGTAATTTCCGACTGGGATGGAATTGATTATATAGACGAAAGTTACGAAGAATGTGCAGTTCAATCCTTAAATGCAGGCATTGATATGTTCATGATCACTGGCAGATGGAAAGAGTTTATAGAGCATATAAAAACAAATGTTCAGAATGGTCGTATCACTATGGACCGCCTGGATGATGCTGTTCGACGTATCTTGCGTGTAAAATATGAATTTGGAATGTTCGACAAACCACGACCCGCAGAAAGAAAATTATCTTTGGATCACTCCTGTTTCGGTTGTGATGAACATCGTGAAGTAGCCCGGGAAGCTGTTCAAAAATCTTTGGTTATGCTGAAAAATGACGATGATATTCTTCCTTTAGATAAAAATGCTCGGATTTTAGTTACAGGAAAAAATGCTCACAATCGTGGACATCAGTGTGGTGGATTTACAGTTGCCTGGCAGGGTGTAGACGATACTGCCGAATCTGCTGAGAAACCATATATCATGTCTGATTCTGAAAAAGAAAAACCAAGAAATAGCAAAGTCAGTAACAAAATATCCCATAGATCCTCAATTGTTGGAGGAACATCAATCTGGGAAGGAATTCAGGCTATGGCACCCAATGCCCAATTGAGTGTTGACGGCTCTGATGCTGACTCCGAAAAGCATGATGTAGCTATTGTGGTTATCGGTGAAGTTCCCTATGCAGAAATGCTAGGTGATATTCGCGTGGAAGGATTGGCTAAAGGATTAAAGATCAGTAAAGGCTCAACCTCGGAAGGCGAACCTATTCCTATAATGAAAAAAGGACCATATGGAACTCATTTATATCTTCACCAATTGCACCCCGAAGATATCGAAACTATTAAAAACCTGACGAGTAAAGGTGTTCCAGTCGTGGCAGTTATGATCTGCGGCCGTCCGCTAATTATCAATCAGGAATTGGAAGCATCAAAAGCTTTTGTTGTTGCCTGGTTCCCTGGTTCAGAAGGTAAAGGTGTTGCCGATGTTATCTTTGGTGACTATGACATTCAGGGAAAACTGAGTTTCTCCTGGCCTCGTTATGATGATGAAAACTGGAATCTTGGTGACGAAAATTACAATCCGCTGTTCCCGTTTGGCTATGGTTTGGAGTATAAACATTAACTTCTTTCTGAGTATTCAGGATGCATACTATATTTTAGTGTTCTGAGCATAGTTTCATTCTAGTTTGGAACACTTTTCTATTATAAAAGAGAAAAAGAAATCAGAATATTAAATGCTCTACTAGAAGAAAAGTATTTTGAATTTCAACATTCGGATTCATGAATAAAGTTCTGATAATGTCCACTTGACCCCACCATGCAACGTAAAGCCGCTCATAGAGCGGCTTTACGTTTTATTGATTGCTGATTTTCGACATTATTTCATAAAAAAAAGTTGCCCTTTCGAAAAACCGTTGGGCTAAATTTTCTTACTTCATAAGGATCATTTTCTTTGTTTTTTCAAAATTCTGTGCTTTCAATTTGTAGAAATTTAGTCCTGAATCGTATCTAAAAATATCCCTGATACCCAAATGAAAACTTTACACTGGCCATCTGATCAATGCTGAAATGCCTGTACGATTTAATGTTCTGGTGCTGGAGTTTATAGTGGAAGAGACTGTTTTGAGCAAGTTTCAAGATAATCGATAAATCCGGCATCTACCTGATAAATTGCTCTGACGTGTTCACATGCGAACATAAAACTGGTCGATTGTGAAAAACAATTTGATGCTATTCGCAACTTAAAAAACCCTAACCTACTGAAAAATAGAGCTAAAAGTATTTGGCATATAAAATGCAAAAAATATACCGAAATTGATAGTACGAATATGAATGTTTTTTCGAAAATTGATTTGAGTAGTAAATAACAAATAAGCAAAAATTTATTCATAGGAGTAGTTATGTTAAGAAAAGTTGGTTTTATTCTATTGGGAATTCTTTTAAGTCAAGGAATTCTAATATCGCAGACAATTGAATTTGCAGATAGCCTGGCATATAAGCTTGGTTTTTCTACTTATCTTTCACACACTGATAGATTCGCATCAGGTTTCGATATTTATACCGATAGCGAAGGGTTTACTTATATTTCAGGAAATACCAGAGATAAGAATTTTCCAGCTACTGAAGGAGCATATCAAACAGAACTTAAAGGATTAGGATTAGCAGATGCCTTTGTAGCAAAATTCACTCCCAAAGGTGAAATCGTCTTTGCCACCCTGATTGGTGGTACAAAAAGAGAACATCATACTGCTATAACAGTGGATGAACAAGGATTTATTTATCTAGCAGGAGGAACAGAATCATCAGATTTCCCTGTAACGGAAGGAGTGTATGATTCCAGTTTCAATGGTGAAGGAGAATGGGCTGGAGATGTTTTCTTAACTAAAATGAACCCAACTGGAACTGATATCATATTTTCTACCTTTATTGGTGGAGTTGTTGAAGAAACAGTTTCTGGTGGATGTATAAAGATAGATTCTAAAGGTAATATTATTCTTGCGGGGGTAACCCTCTCTCATGATTTTCCTCTAACAAAAGGTGTAATAGAGAGTGAAGATAAAAAGCAACATGGTTTCCTCTCTAAATTCAGTCCAGATGGAGAGAAGCTTCTATTTTCCACTTTCTTTGGAAGCAGCTCGATGGAAATGATTCTTGGACTTGATGTTGATGATAAAGACAATATTTATATCACTGGCGGTACTCTTACAGCAGACCTACCTGTAACTGATAAAGCTGTCCGAAAAGAATTCATTGAACCTAATAATAGAGCCAGAATTGATCATTTTATTGCCAAAATAAACGACTCAGGTAGCAAAATTTTGTATTTAAGCTATTTCGCAGCCGAAGGATATATGAGTTCTAATTTAAAATGGACAAAGCCAAACAGATTGATCGTATGTGGCAGCACTAACGAAGAAAGCTTTCCGGTAACTGATGATGCTATAAGTAAAATAGGTCAAGGCATGCAGGATTGCTTTATATCGGTATTCAATTCTGATAATATGACTTTAGAATACTCTACCCTGTTGGGAGGAAGTGAAGCCGAGCATGTCATGTCAGCGAATTTTCTTAATAAAGATACTATTGTAATTGGAGGAACAACAAGTTCTGCCGATTTTCCACTTACAGAAAACGCTTTGTATTCAGAGTACCCAGTTTGCGAGAAGACTTTTAATTCCACTTTTTTTGCTCGCAAAAAATCTTTTGTCTCTGTAATAGATATTAAAAATAGTAAACTCCTTTATTCAACTTACTTTGGCTCATGTTTTCTATTTAATATCTACCCTGACAAATTTGGAAATATCAGTTTTGTTGCCGAAGCAGGACAGCGCGCAGAAGCAGGAATTACAGGATTTCCTGTATCCAGAAATGCCATTATGGAACCTCCTACTTATACTATGGTAGGCCGATTAGTTATAGATGAACCTATTGATGATGCCATTCTTGAAAGTTATGTAGGTGAATATGAACTGCGAGCAGGAGTTACTTTTACTGTTACTAAAGAAGGTAAGCAATTGAAAGTTCAGGTAACCGGTCAAGATCCATTTGAAATTTATCCTGAATCTGAAAATGTTTTTTATTTAACAATAACAGAAGCTCAAATAACATTTAATTCAAAAGATGACGGACAAGTGGAAAGCATGACATTCTTACAAAACGGACGAGAAACGATAATACTTAAATTAGCAGATTAATAATAAAAAGGAGTATCGATTATGAATATAGAATTAATCAAACACATTAGATTGATCTCAATTGCACTTTTAGTGATATTTATTCAAACCGTTGCTAATGCCCAAACAATTTTTGAAACAATCAGAAATGACAATTATGTAAAAGCAGAACAGATGATTCATGAAAATAAAGGATTGGTAGATTCTATAAATAGTGGATATTCACCTCTATTATATGCATCTGTTTTAGGTAAGGATAGTATTGTTAATCTTTTATTGCAAAATGGAGCTAATATCAATTACAAAAATTCAGGAAATGGTTGGGAAGCTGTCCATTATACTGTTGCTGCAAACAAGATATCCACCCTTCGTTTATTGATAGACAATGGTGCAAATCTGAATAATTTGACTAATGATAATAAAACGGCTCTGCACTTGGCTACATACTATAGTCATTACGATTTATGTTCCTTCCTGGTTGCCAATAAATGTAAATTAAATGGGCAGGATACAAGTGGCAATACAGCATTGCATACTGCTATTGAATTAAAGTCAGACCGTATAAGCAAATTCCTAATTAACGCTGGAGCAGATTTTAATTTGCCTACAAATAAAAAGAAATCAGCTATAATCCTTGCAATAGAAAATAATAGTCATGAAATAGTTGATCTATTACAGCAAAAAGGAGCTGAGCTACCAAAAGATAAAGAACTAATGAATGAACTTCTGCATTCAGCAGTTTTAAATGGATTTCAAGATATTTTAGAAGAACTTGTGATGAAAGGAGCTGATCTTACAAGCCTTGATAATAAAGGCAGAAATTTATTACATAATGCTGCCATAAGTGGGAATCTGGCCTGGGTAACTAAGCTTGTTGATATGGGGTGGAATATTAATAAAACTGATTATACAAACAGAACAGCTGCTACATTGGCAAACGATTGGGGATATAGTGATGTAGCAAAGTTTTTAAAAACAAATGGAGGAGTGCTTTCCAAACCTAATATTGTTGAGATTACCGGTGCGGCTAAATCGGAGATCAAAGTTACATATATAGCAAATATGGGGTTCCTGGTTTCATCAGCTTCAAAAACCGTCATGATTGATGCTCTTTTCGGAACTTCAAGTTCATATTTATATCCATCGACAGTAGTTCTTGATAAAATTAATAAATTAAATAAGCCTTTTGAATCAGTTGATCTTATGCTGTTAACCCATACACATCCCGATCATTTTTCAGCTCCTATGGTTGCAGAGTATTTAATGAAAAACAGTAGTGTAGAAGTTATTTGTAATCAATCAGCTTTATTAGAGTTAAATGAAATTGAAAATTGCACAGTTGATACTTCACGTATAGTCGGACTAACTCCAGATTTGTATAAATCAATTGATACCACAGTGAATAATATTGATGTGAAAATTTTAAGGTTAAGACATACTGGTGATAATGGACGAACTGAAAATTTAGGTTTTCTATTCAATTTGGATGGTGTAAAAATATTGCATGTTGGAGATGCCACTGGAAGGGTTTCGGAACAAGCTGATGTAAGTGGAATTGAGGAGTTTGATTCATTAGGTTTTAAAAATTTGGATATAGATATAGCTATTCTTAATAGAGGTTCGCTCTGGGGAGAAGATGCTCCGGGAATAGAGATTATTAAGAAGTATATTAAACCGAAGCACATTATTTTAGGTCACTTTTCAATAGGTAACAAAGATGGAGAGGACGAGGTTTATCAGACTATAGAGAAACTTAAAGATAGTTTGCCAGGTGTTACAATTCTTGAAGAATCAATGCAAAACATTATTATTAATAAAAGTTAAAACAATAATTAAAAATTGGAGAATATCAAATGAAAAAAAAAACAGTAATATTTTTTGCAATAATTGTTATTTCATTTTTACTTATAATGACAAGTTGCAGCGATGATTCAACCGGACCGAATGACTCAACAGTCCCTGAAATTCAATTAACTTATCCGACCAATGATTTAGTATTACCTCAAGCCGAGGAAATACTAATAACAGCCGAAGCAACTGACAATGAAGCAGTGAAGAAAGTGATTTTCTATATTGGCGAACAACAATATGAGGATATTTCATCACCATATTCCTATAGTTGGAACACAATCGGATTATCCGGTACAGTTAATTTGTATGTAAAAGCAATTGATACAAGCGACAATGAAACAAGAACGGATATAATCTCAGTGTCGATTGAATCCAGAGAAATGATTTTTGTTCAAGGTGGGACATTTAGCATGGGCGACCATTTTAATGAAGGAGACAGTGATGAACTGCCGCTTCACGATGTAACTGTCAGTAATTTTTATATGGGAAAGTGTGAGGTTACTCAAGGAGAATGGGAAAGTGTAATGGGTTCTAATCCATCTCATGATTATGGAGTTGGACCAAATTATCCTGTTTATTATGTTTCTTGGTATTCCGTTGTAGAGTATTGTAATGCATTGAGCAATTCACAAGGATTAGATCCTTGTTATACAATAAATGGGACTGATATAAGTTGGGACTTCAGTAAAAATGGTTATAGACTGCCAACCGAAGCCGAGTGGGAATATGCTGCAAGGGGTGGAGTAAATCATACTGATAATTATAAATACAGCGGTACAACAGATAATTTAGGAGATTATGCCTGGTATGATTCAAATTCTGGTCCAACTACTCACGAGGTTGGTACAAAATTACCGAATCAGTTAGGAATTTATGATATGAGTGGTAATTTATGGGAATGGTGTTGGGATTGGTATAGTGGCTATACTGCTGATGCTCAAACAAATCCATTGGGTCCTGAATCAGGTATCGAACGAATCAGGCGTGGAGGCAATTGGGGGTACGATGCCTACAACTGCCGTGTTTCAAATCGATACGACTATGATCCGAGTACCGCAAGCCTTATCAATGGGTTCCGTCTTACGAGGACAGCGGAATAATTCTTCGGCTTCTATGGTATAATATCAGATATTTATTAAAGATTAAAATAAAAGAAAGGATTTAACTAATATGAAATATCTATCGAAACGAAATAATTGGTTACTCAGTATTGTAGCTCTACTGATATTACCATTAATATTATATCCATTTATTAGTAATGATGCAAATGCTCAAAATAAACCGGAGGCGAAAAAATTGAATTATTTAGATAAAGAATTAGATAAAATAATTCAAGATAAGAAAGCTGTGGGAATGATTGCTGCGGTAATTTCGAGTGATGGAATCATTGAAATTGGTTCTGCAGGGGTTCGTAAAGCTGGTACTTCAGTTGCTATGACCGATAAAGATCTTGTTCATCTTGGATCGTGCTCAAAAGCTATGACAGCTACAATGCTTGCAACTCTGGTAAAAGATGGTAAATTAAGTTGGGATATGAAATTGACAGAAGCCATCCCCGAACTAAAAAATAATATCCACGATGGTTTTAAAAATATAACACTTTGGCAATTACTTACTCATCGTGCAGGTCTTCCTAAAAATCCAATTGACGAGTTAGCACATACCGATTTAGAGATCAAAGAAAGACGACTTGCTTTATTGAAGGATAATATAATCTTTGCTCCATCTAACACTGTTGGAGAATGGCATTATTCTAACTTTGGTTACATTATAGCTGCTTGTATGGCTGAACAAGTTACTGGTTTAAGCTGGGAGATTTTAATCAAAGAACGTTTGTTTGAGCCACTTGGAATGACAACTGCTGGCATTGGAGACCCTCTTAAGGATAATTCAATAGATCAACCTTGGGGTCATAAAAAATCATGGATTGGAAATAAATGGAAACCTAGTAGAGCATATTATAATGAAGCTATAAGTCCTGCGGGTAGGGTTCATTGCAGTGTAGAAGACTGGGCTAAATTTATTTCACTTCAATTGCCTGGTGAGAACGCCTTTCTTGATAGAGCAACTTTAAATAAATTAATTGAACCCATTGATTTTTACGCAGCTGGATGGGTAGTATTCCAAGAGACTGAACAGCCATGGGCAAAAGGAATAGTGCTGGTTCATGGAGGAAGTAATGAGATATGGTATGCTGCAGTTATGGTCGCACCTGCAATAGATAGAGCTTATGTTGTAGTTACCAATTCGTGTGATTTTGGAGTTACTGATCGTATTTGCGTTGAAATGACTAACAAGATAGCGAAAATGGATCAAAAATTATAAATAAGAGGAAATAGAAATGAAAAAATTACTGCTTATAATGTTAATGGCTCTAGTCTATGTAAGTTGTACCCAAATAGAGAAGAGTTTTTTAGAAACAAAAGAGGCCTATTTCGGACTTACACCACCGGGATTAATTCCTGAAGTATTTGCACCCGGTATCGTTTCCGATTCCACCTGGGCAGAACATTGCCAGGTAGCGATCTCTCCACAGGGAGATGAAATCTTTTGGTCGGCATGGACAGGGAAATACAAATCAGAAGATGGTTCAAAAAATACTGAGCAGCTATTTCACTCGAAATTGGAAAACGGAAAATGGACAAAGCCTGCATTGGCAGAGTTTACGAAAAATAATATACACGGATTAAATGGGGGACCTGTATTTTCCCCTGATGGAAAAAGAATTTTCTTTTATCAGGTAAAAAGTCCATGGATGACATCAGCGATGAATACGTATTATGTTGAAAAAAAGAACGGTAAATGGAGCAAAGAACCAATAAATGTAGGTCAACCATATAATTCTGAAGGTCAAAACTATACTCCTGTATTTACAAAAAAAGGCCATGCTTACAAAAATTCAGATCAAATAATTAAGTATCAATATGAAGATCACAAATTTACCGTTAAAGATACCATAGTCATAAATAAAGATTTTCGACCAGCCTGGAACATTTACGTATCTCCTATGGAAGACTATGTTATTTTTGCAGCTATGCAGGCAGAAGGTTTTGGAGATATTGATCTATACATCAGTTTTAAAACCCAGGATAATAGTTGGGGATATCCAATTAATATGGGAGATAAAATTAATACTGAACTAAGAGAGCGTTTTCCTACTGTGTCTCCCGATGGAAAATATATATTCTTTATGCGACATACACCCGGGCAGGATTTCTTCTGGGTTTCAACTGATATAATCGAAGAACTTAAAAAACAAAATGATAGATAGTAAAATGAATAAACTACTATTTATATTGCTAATAGCACTATGCTTTGTTAGCTGTACTCAAATAGAGAAGAGTTTTCTAGAAACAACAGATGCCTATTTCGGACTTACACCACCGGGATTAATTCCCGAAGTATTTGCCCCCGGCATTGTTTCCGATTCCACTTGGCAAGAACATTGCCAGGTTGCTATTTCACCCAAAGGAGATGAGATCTATTGGTCGAGGTTTTCAAGTGATGTTTCTGAACAAATCTATTTCTCTAAATTTATAAATTACAATTGGACAAAACCGAAATTAGCAGATTTTGTAAAGGATGATTTAACACATTTGCATGGTCAGCCAACTCTCTCTCCTGATGGCAAGAAAATATTCTTCTATTCCAGAAATCGTCCTGGTGGTTATGGGTATATTGATACCTGGTATGCCAAACGAAAGGATAATGAATGGAGCAAACCCATCAATGCAGGGCATCCTTTTAACAGCGATGGTGATGACAGACCTCCAATCATAACAGATAAAGGGAATGCCTATACCATGGGCAGAAACTTTGCAGAGAATAAAATCGATTTCCTCAGATTTAACTATACCGATGGTAAATTTCACTCTCCATCTACAGTCAGTATCAATAAAAATACTCCATATTGGTGGCCTTTGTATGTTTCTCAAGATGAAAGTTATATCATTTTTCCTTCTGCGCTGAAAGGTGGATTTGGTAGACTTGACCTTTATCTTTGTTTTAAGGATGAGAATGACACCTGGGGAAAGCCGCTAAACCTCGGTCCAGATATAAACACGAAAACATCGGAAAGATTCCCGATTGTTTCTCCTGATGGCAAATACTTGTTTTTTATGCGACATACAGAATCTTGGGACATATTCTGGGTTTCTACTGACATAATTAAAGAATTAAAAATACAAAATGAACGGAAGTAAAATGAAAAAAATATTAATCACTATAATATTATTCACTGCGATATCTATATCTTTTGCTCAAACAATAGTCTGGAAAGAATTAGCCTCTCTTCCGGAAGGTTATTATTCTGGTGAAGCCGTCAGCCTGAACAATGAGATATATTTTGTGACAGGACGTAATGACAAGGCTCTACCTCCATTTTTTTACAAATTCATTCCAAAAAAGAATCAGTGGGTAAAACTGGCAGACATCCCGAAGCCTGCGATGAATCTGGCATTAGCGGCTGTTAATGGGAAAATTTATGCCATAGGCGGCGACCTGTTTCAAGATGCTAACCGAGAGTACAACCCTCAAACTGATACATGGAGATTATTAGAACCAATGCCAACTGCCAGGCAACACATTGATTGTGGTGTATCAGGCAGTGATATTTTTATTATGGGTGGCCTGACTTCCTGGAAAAATATCACTAAAATAAATGAAGCATATAATGTTCTGTCCAATTCCTGGTCGGAGAAAGCAGCTATTCCTTCTTTAAGAAACAATGCTGCAGTTGTAACCTTGGATTCTCTGATTTATGTAATTGGTGGAGCTGGGACTAAGGAGAATATCTGGGGTGATATATTAACAGTTGAAACTTATAATATTAACTCAAATAAATGGGAGCAGAAGAACGATCTACCATTATTACTGTTCAAACCGGGAGCTGTAGTAGTAAATAATGAGATTATTATTTTGGGTGGGCAGACTATTATAAATGGCAAAGATGATTGTTCAAAGAAGGTTTTTATTTATAAATCTAAAATGGATGAATGGGTAGAAACAACTCCATTACCTGCAAAAAACGTGTTTTTTGGATGCACAACCATAGAAAATAAAATTTATCTAATTGGTGGAACCGTCGGTGGTAATCCGAATTGGGAGTCCTATCCTACAGTTTATGAAGGAGAGATGATTTCGGATGAAACAAAAAACTAAAAAGATACATAAAAGATGAAAAATAATAAAATGACGAAATTTTCACTTGTTAATCTAATAATATTCACTATTTTGATCAGCATTAGTTTATATAGCCAAGACAATACCGATGACCAGAAATCCTTTGCTGATTTTAAATTGAATGATCAGTATACGGATAAAAAAAGTACAGTTCAAGTTGCTCTTGAAGATTTGGATAATGATGGCGACCTGGATGCGGTTTGTTCAAATATGGGCTATAATAACAGCCAGGTGTTATTTAATGATGGAAAAGGAAATTTTACAGATTCCGGGCAGGAATTAACGCAACAAGGTCATGGGGTTGGGGTTGATGACTTAAACGGTGACGGTACTCCTGATATTTTCATTACCTGTGCAGGTTATAAAACCGGAAATGAAAAAAAATATAATAATAAACCCAGTAAAATATATTTCAATAATGGTAAAGGTCAATTTCAGGATAGTGGACAGATCCTAGGAGATAAAGATTTAAGCGGGAACGCTGTACAACTGTTAGATGCAGATTTGGATGGAGATATTGATGTTGTTGTCGAATATAATCAAAATCCTGACATTTTATATATAAACAATGGAAAAGGGTATTTTACAAAAAGCGATATTATGATTCCTGAGAATCCACTATTTTTAGATATTGATGCTGATGGAGATATGGATATTTTCTGCAGACAATTTGGCCGTGGGTTTAAAATACTAATGAATTATGAGGGGCGGTTTAGAGAATACTGGACAATGATAGATACAATGATAGTTAATGGTGCAGCTTCTTTTGGTGATTTTGATAATGACAAGGACTTGGATATTGTGTTTACTAATGGTAACCGTAATTATAATTCACCTTCAAAAGTATTGTTAAACGATGGTAATGGTATGTTCAAAGATAGTGGGCAAAAGCTATCTCGCTCAATTTTTGGTAGAGTATGTGTAGGAGACTTAAATGGTGACAAGACTCTCGATTTGTTAATTACAAATCTGGGAGAGGCCAGCGTAGTTTGGAGTAATGATGGCAAGGGTAATTTTACAATAACTAATTCAATAATTGGAACTCTAAGTCCTTTTCAGCGTCCGGTAATAAAGGATCTTGATAAGGACGGATACAATGATGTATTTATTGCAAATTTTGATGGTGGTTCCAATCAATATTCCAATGAAATATGGTTAAATCAAAAAAAAAGTAATGATACAAGATAAGGATTAATAAGGTGAATGCATCAAATGGATTTACTTCATATTATCAACTCAATTAATCGAAATGTATTCAATATTTCATCACTGGGATTTGTGAACAAAGTTCTGATAATATCCACTTGCCTCCACCAAGTACACATAAAGCCGCTCATAGAGCGGCTTTATGTGTTATTAACGGTGTAATAATTACGCCTTCAACTCCGTCATCTTATCCACAAATTTTTCCCGTTCCCATTTGTTTCGTAAAGCTCGGTTGACTCTTGTTAAAACATCATCTGCATCGAAAGGTTTAGTAATATAATCAACAGCACCCAGCCCAATCCCTTTTTTAATATCTTTCTGTTCAGCCTTGCTGGTAATAAAAATAACAGGAACATTGCGGACTTTGGAATTATGATTAAAATATTGTTTCAATTCAAATCCACTGAGAACCGGCATCATAACATCAAGAAGGATCAAATCATATTCTGTTCCAGATTCTACAGCAGCTAGAGCTTTCTTTCCATTAATAGCAACATAGCATTGAAAATCTTTAAGAAGTTCCACCAACATATGAACATTAGCAGGTGAATCTTCCACAATTAATATTTTTGGCTTTTCAATATCATTCATAAATCCTCCTATTATGTTAAAATTTCTTCAACTTTATTTAATATCACATCCGGTTCAAAGGGTTTGGGAATGTAACCAACTGCTCCCATATCCATACCTTTTTTTATGTTTTCTTCTGAATCCAGAGCAGAAAGAAGAATAACAGGAATTTGTTTAGTGTCTTCATTGTTTTGTAATTCCTGCAGCACTTCGAATCCATCCATAATCGGCATTAGAATATCTAGAAGAATCAAGTCAGGGTGAGGATTCATGCCGGCAATTTTAAGGGCAATCTTGCCATTTGGAACTGCTTTAAGATTATAATCGTTACTTAACAAACCTTTTAACACGTCCAGGTTTTCCGGTGCATCATCCACCAGTAATAATGTTTTTCTTTCAGACAATTTCTACACTCCTTAATCTACAAAATATGTTTTGAATTCTCTATCAATTCCCTTCATTTGAACTTGATCATGGGAAGTACAATTTATAGTGTCTTTGATCATTTCGTAAGTTGTTTCGGAAAATAATATCCTGCCCGGTTTACTATTCGATTCCAGACGTGATGCCAGATTAACTTCTTTGCCGATGATGGTGTAATCCATGCGATCGTCACTGCCAAAATTACCAATAGTACACATTCCCGTATTTATCCCCCCGCGTATATTCACTCCAATTTCTTTAGCTTTCTCTATCATTTCTTGAGCCATTTTGATGCAGTTCAAAGCATCAATTTCAATTCTGGAGGAAATGGGATCGCCATAGAATACCATCACCGCATCTCCGAAAAATTTATCGAGTGTTCCTTTGTGCTTTATCGTGATTATCGCCATTTCATTCAAATAACCGTTCAACCATTTGGTTAATTCGTGATGATCCATACTTTCTGCTGTGTTTGTGAAACTGACAATATCTGTAAAGCAGACAGAAAGCACTTTTCTGTATGATTCGATCTTTACATCTTTTTCACCTGAAAATATTGAATCATAAACAGTAGGAGAAAGGTATTTACCAAGTTTTCTCGAAAGGTTTTCAAGTTTTTCCCGCATTGCTTTCAATTTGAGATGAGTTTTGATACGCGCCTGCAGTTCATTGGGATTAAAGGGTTTGGTGACATAACCCACTCCCCCGGCTGCAAATCCTTTAGCTATACTTTCTGCATCAGTTTTGCCAGTGAGAAAGATTATCGGAATTTGGTTTGTATACGGACGTGTCTGCAACTCTCTGGCAACTTCAAATCCGCTCATACCAGTCATCACAACAAGCAGGATAAGATCGGGATAAGGTTCTGATTGTGCAATTTTAAGAGCTATCATTCCATTTGTGGCAACCTTGATCTATTAATCTTCTTCCAAAAGTCCTTTAGCAACATCGATGTTTGTAGGAGTATCCACAATTAAAATTGTTTCTCTTTCCATTCAAAATCCTTCCTTATTCTACCTATCTTCCCAGCACTTTCTTACTAATCTGCATACTGCTCTTTCACTTTCAGAATTTCTGGCAAGACATTCACAAAAGCTTTCACAATGCGTGGATCAAATTGTTCACCACTTTCTCTTTCGATCAAACCGACTGCATCTTCAATAGTCCAGGCTTTTTTATAAGGTCTTTCACTGGTAAGTGCATCAAATACATCAGCAACAGCAGCGATCCTGCCAATAAGTGGAATATCTTCGCCTTTTGTACCATTCGGATATCCTCTACCATTCCATTTTTCGTGATGCGAATTTGCAGCGTCATTGGCAAGTTTTAACAATTCAGAGGAATGTTCTCCCATTATCATTACTCCATACTCGGGATGCTGCTTAATAATATCAAATTCTTCATTAGTAAGTTTACCTGGCTTCAAAAGTACATTATCTGGAATTCCTATCTTACCTATATCATGCATGGGAGATGCGTTCAAAATAAGTTCAGCCTGTTCATCATCCAAACCAATTTCTTTAGCAATTAGTTGAGAATATTTGCTCATTCGAATCACGTGCATACCGGTTTCATTATCGCGATATTCAGCCGCTCTACCAAGCCGTCGAATAATCTCCAATCGTGTATCATCCAGCTCTTGTGTGCGCTCTTTTACCAGAGATTCCAGAGTCCGACTTTGATCGTAGATGGCCAGCTGTGTTTTAACACGCGCCAGAACAATGGGAGGGCTGACAGGTTTGGTGATGTAATCAACTGCACCCACTTCAAATCCGCGTGCTTCATCGACGATCTGGTTTTTGGCAGTTACGAAAATGACTGGAATTTTCTGAGTTTCCATGTTAGCTTTTAATGCTTCACACACTTCATAACCATCCATGCCCGGCATCATGATATCCAGAAGGATTATATCAGGCTTCATTTTCTGAGCGATCTTGAGAGCCATCATTCCATTGATTGCAACTTTCACATCATATTCTTCATTCAAGATACCATTCAATACATCGATATTTTCAGGTGTGTCATCCACTACCAGAATGGATTGTTTAGACATAAACTTTTCCTCCCGAATTCACTACTTAAAATCGATACTAATTTTGTCCAATAATTCAATAGCTTCATCAAATTCATAACCATCTATCCGTGTTTGCATTGTTTCCATTTGCTGGTCATAACCATGGCCGTTCAGCATGCTCTTTAATTTTTCAAAACTTTCAGTTGCTTCCGTACTGTATTGTTCCAGATCATTTTTCAGATCAGCTATCACCTGTTTCACATCTTCCAGATTCAATTCCAGAGTTTCTGCAGCTGCTTCTGTTTTCTTTTGCTCCTGTTGGAAAATATCGATAGCTTCGATAAGAGGATTCAATAATTCAATTACATTATTCAGAGTTTTGTTTATGGCATCAGAATCTTCAATTCCATCATGTAATAGATATTCCAGGACCTTAGCTGCATCAAACAAATCGGTTGCACCAAGGTTACCAGCCACGCCTTTTATCGTGTGCGCTGTTCGTACAGCCAGTTCCTGATCTTTATCTTTCACAGCTTTTAAAACTTCTTCAGCAAAATTGCGATTGTTTTCGCTGAACTGCATCAAGATCTTCAAATATAATTTCTTATTTCCTGCTACTCTTTTTAAACTATTTTCAATATCTAAGCCAGGTATATCTGGCAGTACAACTTCAGCTGGTTCATCGGTTTTCTTTACTTCTGCACCGCTCTGTCGCAGTTTGATCTTTTCTGCATCTGCCCAATGGATCAGGGTTTTGTATAATTGTTCCACATCGATAGGTTTGGTAACGTAGGCATTCATACCGATACCCAGAACTTTTTCTTCTACACCGCTCATGGCATCTGCAGTCATTGCTACAATTGGCAGCCAATCGAAATCTTTGTTGGCTCGAATAGTTTTAGCAGCTGTGTAGCCATCCATCACCGGCATCTGAAGGTCCATTAATATCAAATCATATTTGTCGGGATTTGCAAACACTTTTTCTACTCCGATTTTACCATCATCGGCAACGTCTACAACGAAGCCTTCGCTTTCCAACAATTCAACTGCAACCTGCTGGTTGATCTCGTTGTCTTCTACCAGCAGCAGGCTGGCACCACGAATTGCATCAAGCTCATCAGTATTCTTTTGTTTTTTATCATCTTTTCTATCAGAAGCGATAGTTTCACCAAAGGCTTCTACAACAGTATCCAAAAGCAGCGATTGGCTTACTGGCTTGATGAGAAAACCATCTAAGCCGATTTTTTCAGCTCGGTTCAGGATCTCTTCCCGTCCATAGCTGGTAACCATTATTATCTTGGGTTTTGGTTTAATCTTAGGATCGTTTTTGATGCGAGTAGCCGCTTCCAGACCATCCATTATTGGCATCTTCCAATCCATAAAAACAGTTTGGATGGTATGATCTTTCTGTAGGATCTCTATAGCTTTCTTGCCGTTATTGGCTGTCTGCACTTTAAAACTGAAGTCATGACAATAATCCGTCATTACTTCCAGCACAGTTACATTATCATCCACGATCAGTACATTCATATTATTCAGTACTTCCGGAATTACCCGCATCTTTTCTTTCGTTTTGGCAGAGAGGCCAAAACGTGCTGTGAAATGGAATGTACTTCCTTCTCCCGGCACACTATCCACGCCAATTTCGCCACACATTAATTCTGTCAGTTTTTTACTGATAGTAAGACCAAGTCCGGTTCCACCGTATTTTCTAGTGGTAGATGCATCTGCCTGCGAGAAAGATTGGAATAACTTGCCTTTTTGCTCTTCAGTTAACCCGATACCGGTATCTTTTACAGAGAATTTGATAAAAGCTTCTTTATCAGTTAATTCTATTTTCTCTGTTTTCACTTCAACCTCACCTTTTTCGGTGAATTTGATAGCATTCGTGGAAAGATTGATGAGCACTTGTCCTAACCGGAGCGGGTCTCCAACAAGATATGTGGGAACATCCGAATGTTTTGAAATGATCAATTCCAGGTCTTTCTGCTGGGCTTTCACGCTCATCATATTGGAAAGGTTATCCAGCACATCATTCAGATTAAAGTCGATCATTTCCATATCTATCTTGCCGGCTTCGATCTTGGAGAAATCCAGAATATCATTGATAATTCCCAGCAAATTCTGAGCAGATCGCTCGATCTTTTTGGCATAATCAAACTGCTTGGAAGTGAGTTCTGTTTTCTGTAGCAAATAATTCATACCCATTATTGCATTCATTGGTGTACGAATTTCATGGCTCATATTGGCCAGGAAATCACCTTTGGCCTGAGTTGCAGTTTCCGCAATTATTTTAGCTTTTTTAAGTTCTTTTTCTGTTTTTTTCCTTTCTGAAATCTCTTGATCAATAATCCTTTTTTGCTTGCGTATTAACTGAAACCTATTATAAAAATAAGCAAGAAATGCTAACAAAAGTATTACACCAATTATCAAAACCAGTTGCTGAGTTTTTGATTTTTGAAGTTTTAGCTCTTGTTCGTTTTGCAATTTAACAAAGGCTAAACTATCGACTATGGCTTGTTTTTCATAAGCATATTTATATTCTTGCCTGATTATTTCATCTTTATTTCTTTCACTCAAAAGACTATCTCGTGTAACAATGTACAATTCGTACATCTCTAAAGCCTGTTTGTACTTACCCAATGCTTTATAATTATCATAAAGCTCTTTCGCCGTTTCTTCAGTCGAAACAAGAGATTTTATTGTTTTTGAGAGGGAAAGTGATCGTTGGTTATAATTGATTGCATTTTCATAATCGCCTTTTGAATGGTAAACATGTCCAATTGATCTTAGTGATCTGGCAATAAGCTCCTTATCTTCAATTTCTTCGCTGATTTTTAGAGACTTATTTAAACATTCCAAGGCTTTGGAGTAATTACCGTTGTACTCCTGACACATTCCGATATTGATGAGTGTGCTGGGTAAGTCTTTCTTATAGCCAAGTTCAGTTTTAATTACTAAGCTTTTATTGAAATAGTCGGCGGCTTTTTCGTAGTCCTTTTTATCTTTGTATGCTGTCCCGATATTATTTAGTGCTTTTGCCTGACCTCCTAAATCGTTTTTTTCTTCCGATATGGCCAAACTCTGTCTGGTATAACTTAAACCATTTTCAGGATCATCCTGGTAAATGTAAATGATACCAATATTACGTAATATTGTGATTTGTAAATCACTGTTGCCTATTTCTTCAGCAATTTTCAAACTTCGTGTAAGGTAATCTATTGCTTCAGCATAATCGCCAAGTAGCATTTGAAGAATACCTATATTCATCTGCGCTACAGCAATTCCTTCCTTGTTACCTGCATTCTCGGCTATTTTCATACTTCGATTGTAATTTTCCAATGCTTTGGGGTATTCATTCATAGACTCAAATGCAATACCCATAATGATAAGAGTTCCACTCATTTTCTCACTATCACCGAGATGTTCAGCAAATTCATATTCCTTCTGAGCGTATAAGATTATACTATCTGTCTGTGATAATTGATAATATTCCTGGGCAATATTGTCTATGCTAAAGAGTCGAGTTGAATCTGGTTGGTTCAGATCATTCCATATGGCTTTCAGAGAGTCTATATTTGTTTGGGAGAAAACATTCAGAACGATGCCGAGGAATAAAAAAAGACATATTCTTTTCTTCATTAGGTTTCCTTTCAAAAATCCATTTTTTTACTGCCAGAGTGCTTTTTATTTTACACCCTTTATAGCCTTATCTTTTCTATTCAATATTCCTAAGAATATCCGTTACGATCAGATAATTAGAGTTGTTTATGTCAATTTTTCTTTCAAAAACCATGCATACTCCCTTTTTTTCAGTCGAACTTGAATTTCAACAATAATTGTTGTAATTCGCTTCATTTTAACAACTCAATTAATCGAAATGTCTGCAATATTTCATCACTGGGATTCAAGAACAAAGTTCTGATAATGTCCACTTGACTCCACCAGATATAACAAAAGCCATTTCCCAATTAGAGAAATGGCTTTTAGTTTTTATTAATAACTATTCTACTTCTTTCTTTTTAATTTCGCCAAAATTCAAAATAAGATTAAGAATAATACCAACAACAGCGGCAAGACCTAAACCTACTAAATGGAAGTTGCCAACAGTAAATTCAGCGCCACCTAATCCCAGAACAAGCATTGCAGCAGAGATCATAAGAATCTTTGCATTAGTAAAATCTACTTTGTTATCAACCATGTTCTTGATACCGATAGATGAGATCATACCGAATAGAAGAATAGAAATTCCACCGATAACAGGACTGGGAATTGTTCCAATGATCGAGGTAAATTTAGGTACAAAAGAAAGAATTATTGCAAATACAGCAGCGATTCTCATGATGACTGGATTGAAAACTCCAGTTAGAGCAACAGCACCAGTATTTTCGCTATAAGTTGTATTAGCAGGTCCACCGATCATAGCAGAAAGAGATGTGGCGAGTCCGTCACCCAATAATGTTCTATGAATACCAGGTTCTTTAATAAAGTCTTTTCCAACCACATTACCAATAGCGAGAACATCACCAAAGTGTTCAACAATAGTAACAATTGCGATAGGTACTATTATTGAAATTGAGCGTGTTGAAAATACAGGTAATGAGAATTTTGGAAGACCAAACCAGGCAGCTTCTTTCACTGCTGTAAAATCTACAATTCCAAGAATTATAGACAATACATACCCTGAAATAAGAGCAATAAGAACTGGAAGCATAGATAATAATTTTGCTCCTACTTTTTCAAAGAATACTTTAACAAATACTGCTACTGCAAAAGTAAATAAAGCTACAAACCAGCAGCCATTTACGCCTATTGATTCTACTATGCCAGCTGCAAATGAACCATTAGCATTTTGAATTGCGACAGGAGCCAATATCAAACCGATAAGAATAATTATTGGACCTGTAACAAATGGTGGCAGGATCTTATGCAATATTCGAACATCAATGAATTTAAAAATAATAGCTACAACCACATACAACAGACCAGCGATTACAATACCACCTAATGCTTCTGCTAGAGATCCACCATTAGCAGTTGCTACTGCTATAATACCAGGAATAAAAGCAAAAGATGAACCTAAGAAAACAGGTACTTCAAATTTTGTGAGTACATGAAATAAAAGTGTACCTATACCTGCTGCGAAAAGTGTTACGCCTACATCCAGCCCTGTAATTAGGGGAACTAAGACAGTAGCACCGAACATTACGAACATGTGCTGAAAACCAAGAACAAAATTTTTACTGTTGAGATCTTTCATAAAAACTCCTTGTTATTGTTTACACATCAATCTAATGAATATCATTCATTAGAACCCTATTTGCTAAATTCATATTACGATTATCACAAAAAGAAATTATTTATAGTTCAATGGCAAGAAAAAAGTTTCTGAGGATAAATTTTCAATTATACTGATCATTGAATTAACCTGAATAATGTTTCATCTTTATTGTAATATCCTGCAAATTGAAATCCAATTGGCATCTGTTCAATAAATCCAAAAGGAATAGATAATGTAGGAAGCCCAGCGTATGTCCAGGGAAGATTCATGATCGGATCTCCTGTAGAATTCAATCCTTTAGGAGCAGTAGTAGGGGCAGAAGGAGAGATCCAAAGATCAATCCCGTTCTTTTCCCCAAGTTGTTCCATTTCTTTGCGAAACATTGTTCTACCTTGTTGTGCATCTTTCACAACTCTACTTGAAACGCACATACCTTTTTCAATCAGATCAATAGATGCACGATGATATTTGTTTCTGTATTGTTTAATCCAGTCTTTGTGAACTTCTGCAAATTCAGCAGCATTCAGTAGTCTGTGTTTTTCATTGATCTCTTCAATATTATTCATGGCAGGGACCGATTTAATTATATAATTCTTTTGTAATAATTCTTCGATGTTTTTATAAAAAACAGATAGAACTTCTGCTGAAGTCTGTTGAAGATATTTCCCTTCCGGTATTCCCAATACAGGTTTTTTTGTAACTTCCAATGAATTATTATCCCAATTTTCAGATAAAATTGAAGCTGTAATTTCACTTCCTTTCAGATCCTGAGTGAAAAAACCTATATGGTCAACAGATCGTGAGAATGGAATTACTCCAGCGGATGAGATTCTGCCATAACTTGGTTTAAATCCGATAATTCCGCAAAAAGAGGCAGGGCGTGAGATTGAACCTATCGTCTGAGTTCCCAAACTTAAAGGACAAAATCCCGCTGCAACTGCTGCCGCAGAACCACTGCTTGATCCACCGGGAGTATGATTTAAGTCATGGGGATTTCCTGTTGGACCTGGATAGAAATAGGCAAACTCTGTTGTTACTGTTTTTCCCATGATCAAAGCACCAGCATTTTTAAGTATTGATACCACTTCAGCTTCATTTCCCTTTAAGGCTTCTGGGGGAAGATCCGATCCTGCTCTTGTCGCGAAACCATTAGTATGGAAAATATCTTTTACCCCGATCGGGATACCAAATAAAACTGGTCTCTCATCAGGATTTGGGAATTTCTGATATAATTGATCTAGATCTTGATGTAAACGTTCTCGTCGATTTGGTTCAGGAAGAAATGCTTTTATTTTTGAATCCCATTTATCCAATTTATCACAAAGGTTATTGATCAATTTTTCCGGAGTTAATTTTCTATTCTGCAGCTGAGAAATAGTTTTAGATAAAGAACACTCAGAAATGAATTTCATCTATATCACACCATCTTCTTTTAATTGTTTCAGTTTCTCCTTGTCAAATCCCAGATACTTACCCAGAATTTCAGATGTGTGTTCACTTAATTCAGGTACAGGATTGCGTTTAAGTTCTTCAGGAATAGACGTCATTTTGATGGGATTTCCCGCAATTTTGATCGTTCCTGCTTTTTCATCATCTACTTCCACGATCATATTTCGGGCGTGTACCTGCTTGTCATTCATAACTTTTTCAATATTGTTTATAAGACAGCTGGGTACGCCATATCCTTCGATGAGTTCAACCCATTCGGAAGCATTTTTAGTTAAGAATAGCTCTTCGAGTAGAGGAATTAAAATTGCTTGATTGTCATTTCTGTCAGCATTAGTTATAAATCTAGTGTCATTTCCCCACTCCTCTTTACCTACTGCACTACAAAATTTCTTCCAGAGATTATCATTCCCAATAGGCAGGATAAAATAATCATCTTTAGCCATAAATGCCTGGAAAGGACTGACAGTAGGATGACGATTACCGATCGGTGTGGGGGATATGCCATCAACTTGATAACGAGCAAGAGCATTTTCCAATATGGCGACCTGGCAATCCAACATTGCTACATCGATCTTTTGTCCTTCACCGGTTTTCTCTTTATGGAAAAGAGCAGTGCAAATCCCAATTGCTGTGAACATACCAGCTGTTATATCGCCAGTAGACATGCCAACTCTGGTAGGAGGAGTTTCCGGCCAGCCGGTAATGCTCATTATACCACCCCTAGCTTGAGCAATAAGATCATATGCAGGTTTTTTTGACTCAGCTCCTGTATGCCCGAAACCGGATGATGCAGCATAGATAAGATCCGGTTTTATCTTCCGTAGCACTTCATAACCCAGACCTAATTTTTCCATTGTCCCGGGACGATAATTTTCTATTATAACATCAAAATCTTTAACTAAGTTTTTTAGAATTACTTTCCCTTCCTCAGTTTTAAGATTCAAAGTTATACTTTTTTTAGCTCGATTCAGGCTAAGAAAATATAAACTCTGCTCATTTTTAAAAGGACCGTAGTGCCTGGCATCATCACCAAATTTAGGAATTTCCACCTTAACGATTTCAGCTCCCAGATCATTTAATATCAAAGTACAATAAGGACCAGCTAACGCTCGTGTAAGGTCCAGGATCTTTATCCCTTCAAGTGGCTTTGACATCTATTTCTCCTTTTTCTTCAGATTTGCAAGAGCAACTTTCTCTTTTGTTATCGGCATAGATTTTATTCTTATGCTCAAGGCATCATACAGGGCATTTGCTATCATTGGTGCAGCCGGGATCATTGTATGCTCTCCAACACCGCGAGCTCCGAAAGGACCGTCTGGTTGAGGAACTTCAACAATTATCGGTACGATCTCATCAGGAACATCTTTGGCTGTGGGAATTTTGTAATCTGTAAAGTTCGGATTAAGCATTTTTCCTTTATCATCAAATCGCATGTCTTCATACAAAACTGTGGCAAGTCCCTGCAGGAGACCACCAGTGATCTGTCCATTAACCAGAGAAGGATTGATAGCCTTGCCCACATCAATTGCTTCTACAGCTTTTAGTACATGCATTTCACCAGTATCCTTATCAACTTCTAAGGTGATAGCTGCAGCACCAACGGTATAATGAACATTAGGATGTCCACCCTGACTAGTTTCAGGATCGCTATTAGCAGATGTATATTCCGGCATGAAAATGCCATGACCCATGATTGGACCACCTTTAAAGGTACTGTCTTCCGCTTGAATGCCGTTGATCACAAAATCTTTAAGTGGCAATTCAAATTTAGGCTGTGTTTTGCATTTCACTTTCTCATCTTCCAGGTACAGCATATCTTTTGGAAGATAAAGCGTTCTGGAAACTACATCAAATATTTGGTTTCTAGCATCTATAGCTGCTTTTTTAACAGCATTTCCGCATGACCATGTTACATGAGAAGCAACAGTTTGCCACTCATATGGATTTCTGTCTGTATCAGGATTTTCCGTACGAATTTTTGTGATAGGAACTGCTAGGATCTCTGCTGCGATCTGTGCCATAACAGTAAGATAACCCTGTCCCATATCCATTCCTGAAACCAGAATATTTATACTGCCGTCTTCACTGAACTTAAGAAATGCTGCAGAAGAAGCATTTGGCGGCATGGCAGGGGCTTTCCAGATGAGGGAGAAGCCTTTCCCGATCTCTGTGTTGGGATTATCAGATTTCTCTTCTTGTCCCCATTTAATTTCTTTTGCAACTTTATCAATACATTCCAGAAGTCCATTAGGATTCATGGGAACTCCGTATGCCAAAGTATCATTTTCTTTTATTGCATTGATCTTTCTTATCTCTACCGGGTCTATATTCAAGTGATCAGCAATACGGTTTATGTGCGATTCTAAACCGAACATAAATTCTGAATACCCAAATCCGCGGTAAGCACCACAAGGTGGGAGATTAGTATAAAGGCAAACAGAATCAATTGAAATATTATGAAAGCGGTATGGACCGATAGCAGAAAGACCGATTGCATTAACTACATTTGCACCATATTCAGCCGAAGCTCCTGTATCCCAATAAAGGCGGTGGTCAATTGCTGTGAAAGTTCCGTCATTTTTAACACCTAATTTCAATTTGGCAATTACTCCAAGCCGCTGAGATGTATTATAAAATTCCTGTTCACGAGACCAGATAATTTTAACTGGATTTCCTCTAACTTTTGTAGCAATTGCTGCTGCCATTATTTCCATAGATACACCTGCTTTGCCGCCAAATCCACCACCGATAGGAGGAGCAATTACCCGCACATCTTTATGAGAAAATCCAAGTGGTGCGAGACATTCTGCAAACAGATTCCTTTGAGTATGTGGGGATTGAGATGCAGCCCAGATCGTTAGTCTACCGGAAAGATCACATAATCCAACCGCTACATGAGTTTCCAACGGGCAGTGTGCATAGCGGGGAACTTTGTAAGTATCTTCCAGGATATAATCTGCTTCTTCAAATCCTTTTTTTACATCACCGCGTCTGGTTTTACGCCAGTGGGCAATATTGGTTTTCGGTTGTGGGAAAAACCAGGGAACATGCGGATATTCACCTAGATCCGGATGAATAAGGGTAGCATCTTTTTTCAGGGATTCCATTTGATCAAAAATAGCTGGTAACGGTTCGTATTTAACCTTTACAAGTTTTGCTGCCCGTTTAGCTGTTTTAATGTCTCTGGCAACAACTGCTGCAACTTGCTGTCCGATAAAGTGTACAGTATCATTAGCAAAAATATAGCGGTCTTTCATGTATAACCCAAATTTGAAAGGGAAATCTTTACTTGTGAAAACACTGGTAACGCCTGGAAATTTTTCTGCTTCGGATGTATCTATACTTATTATTTTTGCATGTGCTTCTGTACTTTCTACAATAGCAGCAAAATGTAGATTTGGGCCATATTCCAGATCATCGGTATAGCGGGTTGAGCCTGCTATTTTTTCCTTTCCGTCAATTCGAACTGATGGTTTTCCAACATATTTCAGATCACTCATGGTCAACCTCCTCAGATGCTTCTTTCACTGATTCTAGGATTGGCAGGTAACCGGTACAACGGCATAAATTTCCTGAAAGTGCCTCTTTGATTTCTTCCATTGTCGGATGAGGATTTTTATTTAGTAGTTCGGTTGTTGAAATGATCATACCAGGTGCGCAAAATCCGCATTGGAAAGCATTTTTTTCAAGCATTGTCTTCTGAACTTTGCTTAATCCATCTTTGGAAATCCCTTCTACAGTAACAATTTCCTGTCCATCAGTTTCAATAGCCAGCACCAGACAGCTGCGTACACTTCTGCTATTTAAAAGCACAGCACAAGCACCACAGTCTCCTCTGTCACACCCGCATTTAGGGCTTTTTACACCTAACTTATCACGAAGAACATCAAGTAAAATCTCTTCAGGTTCCACGTAAACAGATCGTAATTCACCATTTAATTTTATTGTTATTTTTTTCATTTTTTACCACCTTTCATAAGTTCGATGGATTTCTGCAGTCCACGTTTGAACATTATCTTCATCATATGAGTTCTATATTCGGCAGAAGAGCGGATATCGGTAATTGGGGAAATTTCGTCAGGAATAAGTTCGGCGGCTTCTTCCAGTAATTTTTCTGTGATATCTTTACCCTGCAGGAATTCTTCCAGCTTTTTCATCCGCTTAGGAATAGGACCAACAGCGCAATAAGCAAAACGGTAGTTCTTTGCTTCATTTACAAATATCCCAATTCCAGCTTGAGCCAGATCTTCACCTCGATAACGTCCTAATTTTTCATAGACACCCGTGTGTTTAAGAATTGGAATATTAATTCCCAACACAAGTTCATCAGGCTTTAGAATTGTCTTCTTTGGTCCAACAAACCAATCGTGAATAGAAATGGTCTTTTTCCCATTTTTACTTTCAATTATAACTTCTGCATCATATACGAGTAAGGCGGGAGCAGAATCCAAACTGGGAACTGCGGAACAGATATTTCCCACTACGGTTGCCCGATTTCTAATACCTACTGAAGCGACTGTTTCACTTGCTCTCCATAAGATCGGTAATTTATCTTTAAGCTGATCTGACTCAAGAATATCAGTAAAAGTGACTCCAGCACCAAGAAAAATATTATGATCGGAGATTTCAATTTTATTCATCTCAGCAATTCCTTTAACATCGATCACAACTTCAGGTTTTGCCAGTTCTTCTTTCAAATAAACTATCAGGTCAGTTCCTCCAGCCAGGATCTTTGCTTTACTTTGATATTCTGAAAGCAGAATGAGAGTATCATTTATATTTTCAGGCTTGTGATATTCAAAGTCGTTTATTATAGCCATTATAACTCCTTTTGTTTTTTAATATGTTAAAATTTATTAAACTAAAGATTTTAACATTAATGTAAATATTTTAGTTCTATTATGCTTCCATGGCAATAATTCTGCACATAGATGATTCTAATTCAATTCCGCGAAGCGGGAATAACCCGATCCAAACACGCTTATTATTAACTTTATTGATTTCGCCGCCTAAGTTTTCTGCGTGAAGTAAACCCTTGGGGAAGAGATTCAAGTGCATAACCTGATAGTATTCTTCCAGAGGGAACATCTCATCCCAGGTTTTTCCATAATCAGCGATCAGTTTTTTCTCAGCTTCTTTAAAAGGTCTTGGATGCCAGTCACGAATAATTGTATTCATAGGGTGATCTGCGCTGCCGCAATCTACTCCTATCCACTTGATCTTCATTTTCAAAGCCCATTTATGGAATTCCGGACTTGGTCCTGGATGTTTTACGAAGTAACGTACTTCATCAGATTCCGGTTGATCCCAGCTATACTTATGATAGCCGGTGTTAATGATGAGAATATCACCTTTTTTTATTTCTACTTTACTCGTAAGCATCTCAGGAGTATAAAGTGAATAATCTGAAACTTCATCAGAGATATCTACAACAACACCCGGTCCTATCCAATCTTTTATTGGAACTTCACCAATTGTTTTACCACTGGCAAAGAAGTGGATCTGTCCATCAATATGAGTTCCTACGTGATTACTAGTTTTTATGATCTGTCCATTTGCACCTTGTCCCATATGAGCACCGGCTAATCTTTTAAAATATTGAATTTGCAGAGGCATATAGCTTGGCCATGGTGGTGTGTGAATACTCAATCTCTGGGTTAGATCATAAACTTTAACATTGTCCATAAACTCTAAGAATTCTTGTGGTTTCATAATTTTACTCCTTTTTTTTATTTTTTTAATTGTTCAGATAAACCTATTGCTGCTTTAATGAAAGGTTCCATTGGTGCACTTAGCACACCAGCTCCAACCTGCCCTATGCCCGGATCTTTATGAGCAACTCCGGTATCAATAAATGGTGTTAACCCTTTTTCAACTACTTTTGTTACATCTATTCCGGTGGGTGTCCCACGGAAATTCAAATAAGGGATCTGATACATATTGTTTTCACCGAAAGCTATTTCATACATTGCTAAAGTATAATTTATAGCATCGGAAGCAGAACCTCCTACAAATTGTACAATTGCCGGTGATGCTGCAATGGCAAATCCACCTAAACCAACCGTTTCTGTTATGGAGCTGTCTCCAATATCCGGATTTGCATCATCTTTTGTAAATCCCGGAAAATAGAGAGCATCAGGTACTAAAGCTTCTCCCACGAACCAGGAATCTTTTGTTCCTGCAAGCTGCAATCCGAAATCAGTTCCATTTCTGGTCATTGCAACCACGATACTGCTATTATCAATATTTCGAGCAGCATCTAAAGTTACCTTGGCAGCCGGCATTGATAAATTCAGGAAAAAATGATCATTCCCATTAATGAAATCAAGCACTTTAGCAGTTATTTCCGGTTTCTTGCAGGTTTGTACAATGGCAGGTGCGATTGCCCGGTAGAATAGTGATGTGGCGGCTCTATTCCTATTATGAACTTCATCTCCCATATGCAGAGCCTGGGCAATAATATTTTTTAAATCGATCTTACCTATAAATTCTACTGCATTTTTCAAAGTTGGATACAATTCTTTCTCCATCCATTTCAATTTTTCAATCGTTTCCGGATCATACGCTCCATATCGCAATACTTTTCCCAGACCTTCATTCAGAGTGCAATAGGCAAAATTTCCATACTCTTCGTTCTTCAACACAAAAACCGGCATGGATGCAGACACTACTCCAGCCATAGGTCCAACTGTATCGTGTTCATGACAGGGAGAAAATTCAAATTTACCGGAAGTTCCCAATTTATCTGCTTCAGCAAAATCTTTGGCTTTCCCTTCATAGATCATAGCTCCTATCATTGCACCTTTCATTGGTCCGCACATTCTATCCCAGGTTAGGGGAGGGCCGGAATGCAGAAAGAGATCTTCCTTCATCCCCGGAATAACATTTCGCGCAATATCAAGGCCAACAAGAAATGGCTTACCATTTAATATGATTTCTAATACTTTTTCATTAGCAGCTTGAATCTCAGCTTTATTTTCCTGTAAGATCTGTAAGACATTTTTATCAATATTGGCAGGAGGAGTCCATTCAACATTTGTAACTTTTTCTCCCTGCTGTTCAAGATCTTCTTTAAATCTGTTCAGCCCAATGTTAACAACTTCCATCTTTTTACCGAATAACTTTTTAAAACTCATGTATCCTCCTATAATTATAAATTTTTTAATATTAAAGCTACGATTTCAGCTGCAGCAGTATTTGTAGGCATAACCAGTACATTATTTTCCTCTAATGTTTTTATCACATTTTCTCTATTTTGAGGATCTTGTTCAGTTCCTGTAACAGAACAAATATAGGAAATACCAGGAGCAATTGCCTGTGCTTGTTTGATTATCGGTAGGATCTCAGCGATCGGATCCATATTGGCACCATATCCCAAAACCAGATCAAACAGGATTATGGCTGTTTCCTTATCTTTTGCTTCCTGAATGATTCGCTTGTTTCTCAAGTCAAAATCCATCATGGGATGTAATCGACCCACGGTAAATTCATCTTCACCCAGATCTACTAAGCTATGTTCTTTACTTATCCAGGAATCATCCAAAGCATGTTTTTCATCACCTGATCTATTACTGAAAATATTTTCAATATCTTTCTTAAGTATGATCTGAGTTTCATCACAAAGAGTTCCGCCACTGAATAATCCGCGAATATATTTTCTTCCTGATGAAATATTTTTCACTTCTTTTTCTGCGATTGTTCCATAACTTGATCTTCTAGCCTCCAGAAATTCTGTTACTTTGGAAACTTCCACGTTTTCTGAGATCGCACAAGCCAACAGGGCAGCTTCTTCCAGGGTTGAGGCTGCTACTACTCCGTTTACCTCTACTAGATTTCTATCTGCACCCAAGAAAATACTAACAACAGGTTTGGTTAATCCTTTCAATTCAGCATTGATCTTTTTTAGAACGGATGGATGAGGCGGCTTGGAAACAAGGACAATAACTCTTGTATCATCATCATTTTTCAAAGCATTCAAAGCAGAGATGAACATTTTTCCGCCAACTTCTTCTTTTATATCACGTCCACCAGTTCCAATTGCTTGTGAAATGCCAAAACCTTCTTCTGAAATAATTGAACTTACTTCCTGTAATCCTGTCCCGGAAGCTGCGACTATTCCAATATTCCCTTTATTTACAGCATTGGAAAATGCCAGTGGAACATCATTGATAATAGCCGTACCGCAATCGGGACCCATTACCAGAAGATCATTTGCCAGAGCATATTTTTTTAATTCAATTTCTGTTTCCAGCGGGACATTATCAGAAAATAACATTACATGCAAACCTTGTTTTAATGCTTTCATCGCCTCTCTTCCCGCATATCTTCCAGCAATAGAAATAAGCACGAGATTTGACTCCGGCTGGTAATTAATTGCACCCTCTAAACTTTTGGGAGTAAATGATCCCGAATCATCTTTTCTATTTCTTATTTCAATAAGTAAGTTATCAACTTTTTCAAAAATTTCAGTAAATTTATCCTCGCGATCAGATTTTACTACGATCAGCAGATCAGTATCATCATATTGCTTAAATTCATCTAAATAGAGTCCGGCAGTTTTAAGAATTGATTTATTCTCCTTAGTTGCCATTACAACCGTAGCCTCGATTACATTTTCCATATTACTGACATCTTTTCCCACGATCATCAAGCTTACAGAATCATAATACTCACCTTTCTTAACTAAACTTTTTATCATTTAAAACTCCTTTCATCGTTAGGATGAAACCTGTTAACATATCAGATCCGGATGTATGCCCGGAATTAATTATTTTTTCTGCATATTTGATCATGCTATCATTACAATTTAATTTGAGTGCTTTTAGTAATTTATAGAAATTTTCATAATATTGATTAGAATAGGCAAATTTCAGGAATGTATTTGAAATTAAATTAGTTCCAATTGAATTCTGAAAACACTTTTCAATTAATTGAGAGAAATTTCTCCTGCAAGTTTGTTGAAGATAATTAAGTGCATATAAAATACCGCAATTGAAATCATCTCCACTCGGTGTTAATCCAAATCCAACACCTTTCATCTTTTTGGAAATTTCCGGTAACTTCTCAATTGAAAAATCCTGCATGGTATTTTTTACATGAGAAATAAAAGCTTTTTCGAAAGCAGTTGTAAAAAAGACCTCATTCCCGGGAAATAATAAGAAGCCCAGACTATCGGGAGAGATTTCAGAGACTATACTTTGCTCTAGAAATTCAATTTTAGTTCGTAGCAAATCATAATTATGGATGTATACATTATCATTACTTGTTTCAAATAATTGGATTTTCAAGGCTGTATTACCAATTATTAATTGCTGCTTGGAAATGGTAATTGTATTATTAGCAATTTCCGGTATTCTATTTAACACGATGTTATTAGGTCCTTTACCGATCTGTGTTGTTACCAAAGATATTATGTCGTGATCATCTATGTAATTGTGAACGTTTTTAAATTTGGAATGCAAGATATAATTACCATTTTTTATGCTGGAACCGAAATTTAAAATTTCCATTTACACTCCAAAATCACAATATCACTTTTCCAAAATTTTTTTGAAAAGTAAAAATCGAATTTACGTAAGAAAGATTATAATGTCAAATATTTTTTAAAATTGTATAAGTTTAATTTTTAAATTAATTGATTAATAAAACTCAAAGTCTTTAATATCAAAGGGCAGCTAATTGAAACACTTGTAAATGAATATCAAAAAGAGGGAATGCACTCTGTAATATGGAATGCAGAAGGACAAGCTTCCAGTATTTATTTTTATTGCATAAAGACCGAAACACAAACGAGTAAATGTTTATTATTAAAATAAATTATAAATTTTAAACAAATCTATTTAAAATCCATTACCTCTTTTGAGAATTTTTTCACCCAATTGCTATAAATTGAATATAGGTGATCTGTACTATTATCAAATTGCAATACATATTTTGGATCTTCATCTAAAGCAATTCTCAGGTAGTGCGAAGTTCCATCGAATAATTCAATTCCGATTTCAAGCTCAGGCATTTGGAGTTTCTGTTCATATTTTTCATATTCATCATCAACAAAATTTGTAATTTTTAGTTTAGAAAGTGTAGTCAGAATATCCCGGAGAGTTTTATTATTAAAATCTACACCTATTGAGTTTTTCCCATCATCATATCGCCATAAGGAATCGGCAGGAACCAGTTCATAGGCATTATTTTCCCATATAACAGAAATTTTAGTAATATTATTTTCATCAATATTCAAGATGCTCTTTTCTCGCCATTTATTTGCATCTGTTGTAACTATGCGAGTGATATTACTCTCTAATCTATAGATTTTAATTTCCTCAGGTCTCCTGGCAGAAGTGGAACCGGAAGATAAATTTTTACCGATAATTGCTTCATCGAGTAAGTTATTGTTTTCATCTAAGAATTTTATCTTAGTTCCCTGGCTAACGGTAACTTTATATTTATCAAAAGATCTTTCATTCTCAGAGATCGGTAAGTTGGATGTCTCCGCATTTAATACACTGGTAAACAAGTTTTTGATCTCATGCTTTCTGGCTGGTGAATTCATTGGAAAAGTAAGTAACCAGATATCGTCTTTCTTTGACAGCCTTATTGTATCTTTTATATTAGAGATCTCGATCGTTTGGACCTTTGTGGAATCAACCTGAAAGAACTGAATTCTTTTTTCAACGTTTGTATCTATTTTTGTAAGTATGAACACAATTACTAGAACAACTAGAATGCCTATATATATCATTTGTTTCTTATTCATAAAGCTCTCCAATATGTTTTCTAACTTTTAATTCTTTTCTGTATCGTAAAATTCCATATAGGATCAGCAGTAGTGATGGGAGAAGAATATTAAGCCACCTTACGAACTTTCTAGTACCAGGTTTTACCTCTTTTAATGGAATAAATTGTGTTTCGCGAGATCTTATTTGGATAAGAGTTCCTTCGGAAGCCATATAATCTACTGCATTCAGAACAAAATCTCTGTTACCCTCAATTCCTGCACCAGCACCTTCTTTTATGAAATCAGAATCAGCAAGTAAAAGGATCTTGCCAGATTCAGTATTTCCAACAGCATCTTCTCCTTTAGTATGATCTATGAAATTACTGACAAATTTTCCACTATAAATACCGGCAACAACTTTTGGTTTATCAGTCATCATTTTTTTCAGGTCAGCATTCATATAAGGTTGATAAGAGATATTTAACTGAGGCATTGTAACCTCGCCACTGTTTGCGGAAGTATATAATAAAGCTTCAAAAGAAACAGAATTACCGATGTTAGTCGTATCGATCTCTGAAGCATAGATAAGCTGCATATAATCGAGGTTTTTTACAAGAATATTATTTTTATTCACATTATTAATAATTGGGAAAAACGGATATTTTACTGGAGTTTGCATGCGGAACAAACCTCGTTGCTGCTGAACTGTAACCTGTCCGCATTGCGCATCAATAACTAGATTCGGTTTAATTACAACTCCATAATTTGCGATCAGTCGGAATAAATTAGAATTGATCGGAGCAGCTGATTGCTGTTGAATATTTGTGCTGATCCTATCTTGGAAGAGCAGTATATTTCCGTCGTTCATAAGATACTGATCTAAATTCACAAGTTGTGACATTTCCAGGGAATCCTCAATCCCGGCAATTATCAGTGCATCTACATCCTTATCAACCGGTTTTGTAAGATCAACCTTTGAAACTTCATAGCTTTCAGAAAGGAACTGACGAATTGTGGCAAATTTATCGTTCCCGCCAGAATTACCGGGCATTGGTTGTGAAGGATCATTATCGATATCAAATATGGCAATTTTATTAAGACCTGCTGCAGTTATTTTTTTAATTTTGCTTGTAATATCATATTCTAATCCCTGAGTATTTTTTATCATTGGTATTGATTCAACTTTATCCTGATACAAAAAGACAAGTCCCATATAAACTTCACGGATAACTAGTTTGTCATTTTCAATAACACGCAGGGAAACAGGCATAATCCCGTTTTGTTGAGCTTCTTTTTTCAGTTCCTGTTCACTAGCAGGATCCAAAAATTCAAATTTAAGATTGCCATGGGAATAGGCCTGATATTCCGATAAAAGATCTTGTACAAAACGACGGGAATCAGCATATTCACCAGGCATATTCTTAGAAAAGTAAGCTTTAACTACAATTCTATCTTCTAGTATCTTCACAGCAGTTTTACTAGCACGCGAGAGTGAGTATATATTACCTTTAGAAAGGTCAATTCGTTTGAAAACAGAAATTGATATTAAATTTACTAATACAAGAATTGCTATGAGTATCACTAGTTCTATGGTAGTTTTCTTTTTCATCTCAATCCTCCTATTTCCAATTCCGATTTTCTAAGGAAGTTTGTGCCAGTTTAAGAAATAAAATTATCAAGCTGACAAAATAGATAATGTTTCTTGTATCAATAACACCTCTTGTTATATTCGAGAAATGATAATCAATACTCAAAAATTGAAAAATACCAACCAGAAAGTCCGGAATAAAGAAAAGTGAGAATTTAAGGATGAAGAAAAAGAAGATGATAAAGAAACTTATGATGAGAGATACAATCTGATTACTGGTTATACTGGAAGCAAAAATTCCAATTGCGCTATATACAGTACCCAGCATAAGAAGCCCGATATATCCACAGAAGATCGCACCAAAATCGATATTCGTTCCAAGTATAACTATCGTTATAAAATGGATTAAAGTGAATAGTAATCCAATTCCGATCAATGATACTGATGCCCAGAATTTTCCCATGATTATCTGGCTGTCTTTTATTGGTAGCGTTGCTAATAGTTCAATCGTTCCAGTATTCTTTTCGCGTGAGATTAAACCCATTGTGATGGCAGGAACAAAGAAGAGGAATAGAAGTGGAATGATACCAAAAAGAGTACGTAAATTAGCCTGGTTATTTATAAATAACGGGCTGGCAAAAAACCATCCACTTAATAATAAAAAAATTACCAGTACAATGTAAGCTGCTGGAGAATTAAAATAGCTTTTTATTTCTTTTCTGGTTATTATAGCTGCTAGATTCATTTTCCTTCTCCTTCAATTGTTAAATTACGAAATACTGCTTCCAGACTTATGTTCTCACGATGCATTTCTAATAAAGTCCACTCTTTTGATCTAATATAATTATAAATTTCGGCTCGTTTATCATGTGAAGGGTCAAATTCAATTTCTACCTTGAAAGCAGTTTCATTCAGTTTGGAAATGGAGGATAATGTAATATCAGTAATATTTTCTTTAAGACCTGAAATCTCAGTTTCCGGAGCGATAAGTTCAAGTATAAGTTCTGTTTTATGTTGAAAATCTGATTTTAATTCTTCGGTAGATCCATCTGCTACGATCTTACCTTTATTGATGATAATAATACGATCACATACTGCTTGCACTTCCTGCAAAATATGACTGGAAATAACCAGTGTTTTTTCTTTTCCTAATTCTTTAATAAGATTCCTGATCTCAACAATTTGATTTGGGTCTAAGCCGCTGGTTGGCTCATCAAGGATCAATATTTTGGGATCATGCAGAATTGCCTGAGCAAAGCCTACACGCTGTTTATAGCCTTTAGAAAGAGTATTTATGGGTTTATCTACAACACCATTAAGTCCGCATTGCTCGATAACTTTTTTCATGCGTGCTCTGAAATCTGTGATATTCCTGATGTCTGCGATGAATCTTAAATATTCATAAACTGTCATATCAATATAAAGCGGGTTATGTTCCGGTAAATATCCAATGAGTTTCTTGATCTCAATCTGATCTTCATGAATATTCATATCCTCAACTTCAATATCACCAGATGTAGGTGATAGGTAACAAGTCATTATCTTTAAGGTTGTTGTTTTTCCGGCTCCATTTGGACCGAGAAATCCAAGAATCTCTCCTTCGTTGATCTCAAAACTAATCTGATCAACTGCACGAAGAGAGCCGTAATCTTTCGTTAAATTTTGCAAACGAATCATTTTAAAACTCCTTACAGCTATTATGTTGTTTGAATCTGCAAAAAATTAACATTGAGAATTTTGTCAAGTGTGTTTTGCCTGAAAAATAATTTTAATGATCCATCGTCAATTAGGCATTGAAGCCGCTATTGTGAAGTATTCAGCAAAATAATATTGACACAAAAAAGGTCGGATTTAAAAAGTCACACATTATTGAGTTTGATCCTGAATAGCTCAGCGGTAGAGCGGGTGGCTGTTAACCACTAGGTCGGGGGTTCAAATCCCTCTTCAGGAGCCATCTTAAAAGCCTTCTTCGGAAGGCTTTTTCTTTTATATATAGGCTTTTATAGCACACTTAGCCATTGTCTTTGGAATTCCATTAACTTTTATTGATTTATATCTATTTTGATATAATATTACGAAAAACGTTGCATATCCGTTGCATCGTATTATTATATTAAAGGAGGTCCTATGAATTATAAATTACCAAAATCGCTGCAAGCTATAAAAAAAATGAATATAAACTTCAAGGTTAAATTAAGATTTCGTCAAACAAATGAATCATTACCTTACCTTTTATATTTGGATTTAGTAGATAAAGATAAAAGAAAGACGAAAGCCTTAAATTTAAAAGTCATTGGTAATGCTGAAAATAAAGTGCGAGATGGTAACACAATACAAAAAGCATTGAAAATCCGTTTGCAGTTCCAAGAAGTATATGATAATGACCCAGATAACTTTAGTTTCAATAGTATTGATCAAAAGAACTTTATAAATTTCTTTAGAACTACTTATGAAAAAAAGAATGATAAGAATTATAGATTAGCTTACAATAAATTTATAGATTTTATAAGTAGCGAATATTTAGAATTTAAAAAAATTAACTTTGCACTATGCGAAGATTTCAAGGAATACTTATTAAAGTTAGATATAACTAACCGTACTGCAAAACATTACTTTACATGTTTTAGCTGTTGTCTAAACGATGCAGTAAGAAGAGATCTTATTGAGAAGAATCCAGCGAGAGGAATTGTAATAAAATTTCAACGAAAAGCCATAGAACGACTAACAGAATCTGAAGTAAAAAAATTATGGCTTACTCCATGTAATTATCATGATCTTAAAAACGGTTTTTTATTTAGCTGTTTTACTGGGTTGCGATTATCTGACATTTTAGATTTAAAATTATCTGATATAAATAATGGAAAAATTAAAGTTATTCAAAATAAAACATTAAACGAAGTCGAAATACCATTACATAGTATCGCAAAAAAAATATTAAAAATCCAAAAAAAGCTGGACAATCATCAACTATTTCATATCCCAAATGGAGGGAAAACGTCAAAAAAGATGGTACAATGGATGACGGCAGCTGGTATAAATAAAGATATAACCTTTCATTGTGCTAGGCATACATTTGGCTGTTTACTAGTGGAAAATGATGTAAGTTTATTTGTTGTGAAAAAGCTTATGGGACATCGCAAAATTGAAACAACATTGCAGTATATTGATAAAGCAAATATTGATGCTGGAAAAGCTATAGATACTTTGCCTAAGATTTAAATTGAAGAATAATAAATTATTTTCGAAAAAAAACTGGCTTTCAATGTAATTTCCTCCAAAACAATGACAATTAAGTAGTATGCAATATTAAATTTCTACTTTCCTCTTTGGTGGGGCCAAGTGGACACTATCAGAACTTTATTTGTGCATCCCAACGATGAAATATTATCCACATTCCAATTAGCTGAGAGTGTATGACTAGTTGTTTACTTCTTACTGAATGAAGAGAAGCAGAGACGAGATTTGATGCCCTGCACGTTACTTCATGCTGATACGAGCTTAGTGAGAACCAGATGACTTAGAGATACCACCTTATAATGTAATATTATGTAATACTTGGGACTTCTTACCGCTGCAAGCAAGGGTTGGAACTAACTAGGCTGAATTCTTCTATCTATTTGCTTAACTCTATCGATTTTGTCATGTGGAACTTCCAGTAATCTCTTATCAGTAGGATCAATATACCAATAAAAGACATCTCCGAAAGATTTATTTAAGATCTTATCAAAATATGATATACGAAAAATTATATAGTTTATCAATAATACTTCCATCTGATGATCACTATTCACAGAATATCTGATATTAATATCGGAGAATTGTGGAACTGGATTTGTTATTAGACTTTTATCAGTAATTACTGGTTTACATTCCCTATTTCTGCCATCAACATCTGCTGAATTAATAAAAAAAAAATTAGCAATAATATCTGATGCAGGATTGATACCATAGTTTTCTAATTTAATATTTACATTGTTTTTGCATACTAATCCTTCATGAGTTATAATGCATTTACCGGGATCAGAAGCTGGAGCTATGTAAGCACGCTTTGATTTAGCATTATTTACATATGCCTTTATAGCATAAATTGAGGCAAGGATTGCTGTAGTTGCGAGTACAATCTGGATAATTGTTGAGAACATTGTTAACCTCCAAAATTCAAAAATTGTTATACTAATATATTTTGAAAAATGAAAAAGGAAGAGTATTAAAGCAAAAAATCCTTTTAATATGGCGTAGATCATATATTAATTTTTTATTATTAAAACTTAAATAATTCAGATATTATTTAAGATACTCTTTTCAAACCTAAAATATCTCTTAATTTATCAAGTTCCGGTTCAATTTCCTTTGCATGTTCAATACTTATTTTTGATAATAGATTAACATATTGTTCTATTGAATCATATAAAATTGAGCTTACAAAATATAGAAGTGATATGGATTTCAAGCTGTTTAATTTCGTACCATAATTTAAGTCTTTTCCATGAAGAATTTCGTGACGATTTATTATGTCAATTTGTTTTTCTTTTTCAGATAGATTTAAGGCGGTAACAAACATTAAAGGTTCAACTAATGCTCTAGTTATTGAATTAGATTTAGCAAATTTGTGTATTGCTTTAGCTGTTTTTGGAACTTTCTTCTGACTTGGATCTTCTTTTTTTTTTGGAATACGAGTAGCAAAAAGCATTTCACCTAAAAGGTCATGGCAAATACCATCAGATTGTGCTAAAAAAACAGGAATTGATAGATTGTATTCCCCATTATTGTGAGCATTAAATGCTGATTCTAAAATGCTCTTTCTATCATTATTTCTTTCTACAACTAACTTCCTAATTTCTTCAAAATTGTTTTCTATAAATATACTCATAAATGAATCAATTTCGTCAAATTGTTTAGCAACAATTAATTCAGCAATTTTATTAACATCTGAAATGTCAAAAGCTGAATTAACAAACCAGCCTTGATAAGCTAATTTTTTTGATATAAATTTTAATGATGCTGGTATGTATTTTAAAGTAGAGCCAAGTGATTCAAGTGACGATATAATATTTATTGAGAATTCTTCAAAATTTTTTCTAATTTGTGCAAAATGTGAATCAAACGATAGAAATAAATTTTGATAAGATTTCACAATATCACTAATATCTGAAAATTTATCAGAAATTAAGTTAACTATAAAGTCATCATTCACCTTTAAACTTTTCTTAACCATAAGTATTCTTCCTAATTTGAATGTTTCTCATAAAAACTAATCAAATTACTTTTAGGATTTGTACATCCTCCTATATTTTCTAGATTCCAATATTTTGCTATAAGCTTTCCTAATTGTGGATTTAATGATTGACTGCCTTTAACCTCAACTAACTCATCATATTCTCTTTGTAATTTCTCATCATTTTCAATTTCTAAGAAAAACAAATCAGTAATATTTTCCGGGCAATTATGACGATATTTAGATAAACGATTATCTAAAATCTCTTCAGTTAATTTTAACATTCTTAATCTGTAGTTCAATATATTTCCTCCATATGATTAATAACTCTTTCACACCCCCCTCAGCTTCGCATAACCTGCAACCAGCTTCTTAGTTTGTTTACCGAATTTAACATGGATAGTAGCTTGCTCTCCTGTACCTGCAACGTGCTGCACTTCACCCTCTCCAAAGGTAGGATGGATTACATGCTGGCCAACCGTAAATTCCAGGAGGATATTAACTGCAGGTTCTTCCACTTTTTTGGGAACAGGTTTAATGACAACTGGCTTTTTACTGGTTACTGCTACTTCTGGTATAGTTTGAGTTTTTATTTCTTCAACTATTGATTCATTCTCAGGTGCCTTTTCCAATTCAAATTTCTCATATTCTTCTTGAGAGAACGGAGTTTCAGGATCTACAATTCTAACTTCTCTATATGTTAATTCATACAATTTATAAACCATTAAATCATTTTTCATACAAAGTGCTGCTAATTCACCTTTTTTTGGTGGTTTATTATAATTTTCATTTACAATTGAAATTATTTTACTCACTAATTTAGAAATTGGTTTTTGATGTACTTTATCAATAATTTTTATAGGCACTTTCTTCATAGGCGCCATTGAAAATTCAATTACTTTTCCTTTTCTTTTACAGTTCTTCTCAAAAAAGAATTTAAACAATCTCGAATTCAATATCCCCAAAATATATTTGTATGAAAAATCAGATCTAAGATTTGTAATATAATAAACATCCATAGCAGAATAAAATGGCTTGTCCAAATAGTGAAATGTTGGCTTTAGAGCTCTATACGGGAATACTATTTTATTATTATCAAAATCTGTGTCAGGTCTATAGCCATACAGATACCACCATCTTCCCATTCTATCAGCATTTTTTAGTGCAAAATTTCGATACCTATCATCTAATATTGGTTTAAACTTCATTAAATGCTTTTTAATTGTAGGATAATTATCAATAATAATAATACGATTGGTAATAATCATATAACACATGCCTTTATGAGACAAACCATATTTATTAATTGCAGAATTTTTATAACATGGTTTAATGAAATTATTTTCAGCTAGGCTAAAATCTAAATTATCTTTTTCATTTTCTGATATAATAAATATACCATCATTTTTTTTTATATTTTTTATATCAAAGTTTGTAATATGTAAATTACTAACTTTATCACAACCAGATTGAATACCCGGTGATATGTGTGAAATTAATCCCAAAGGTAGAGTATTTTTAATAGATATCTCAATAATTTCTTGATTTTTGAATAAATACCATTCGTTTGAATCTAAATCATTTGTACAATATTTACTATCGTATGATATAAATTTAGCAGAAAATTCTTTTTTCGATTTTGGAACATCGATTGTAATTTTCTTCTTTCTTCTCCTTTTATTTATAAATAATACTATACTATTAATACTGACAGTAGAAAAAACCTTAAAATCTTCACTCAAATTCAATATTTTCAAAATGTTTGAATTATCAATGATAAATTGCCTTAGGTTTTTTCCTGCAGCTGCTGACGTAAAATAAGGAGGAATTATATAAGAAAAAATACCGACATTATTTAAAATCTTTATCCCTTCTGCAATAAAGTAATAATAAAGATCTTGTTTTCTTTCATAAAAATTTTTCCAATTGTTGTGATTTTTTAAAACTTGAAATAATTTATGATTACCCTTTTGACCAACATAAGGTGGATTAGCAATTACAATATCAAAGCCACCTTTTTCATGAAATACATCGGCAAAATAGAGTTTCCAAGGAAAGAAGTTTCGAATTTTATTACCATGTGTCATTTCTCGCAGATCGGTTTCAATCTCTTTAACCTCCTGCGGTAAGATATTCTTTTTCTTTTCTAGTTCATTATGGAAAATATTGTAAATAGCAGATTCCACTTCCTGGCGTTTATTCTCTTTATCTTTAGGATGTTCGGCATTAAAAAAGTCTGCCTGTTTTTTGTGAAGATCATCAATAAAGGTATCAAGGTCTGAATCAACTGAAAAAACATCTAATTGTTCATTATCTTTCTTCTCAATATCTAATGAAATACCATGAAATTCTTCTACTAGAGAATTACCCTGCATTATTTTATAGTCAAGGTTCGGAAGTGGTTGAATGGACGTATAATCATCTTCATCGACAACCAATGAAAGCCAAAGACGAAGTTTGGCAATATCAATTGCACCAGGATCGATATCCACACCATAAAGTGAATTCTGGATGCAGTGACGTTTGAGATTGTATATGGTGTGTTTTTCTGATAGATATAATTCTAGCACTTTACGTGCTTTCACGATTTCAGTAAGCATACCGACAGGAAAGGCACCTGAGCCTATTGCCGGATCACAAACTTTGATATTTGCAAGAGCTTCATCTAATTTTTTAGCGTTATCTTTTATGGAATCCATTAGTACTGATTTATAACTTTTAGTACCATTCTCAATAGCTGTTTCTAATTCAAGAATAATATCACCTTCACGGATGAATGTTTCAATATCATCTTTGGGAATAACACTCCCCGAAACTTCTTGCGAAGTTTCACCCCTCTCAAGAGGGGAATTTATTGAAGTATCAAGGTAATTGATGAGTGATTCCTGGCACATATAATGAACAATAGTACGAGGAGTGTAATATGCACCTTTACCTTTTCGCATATTTTCGGGTAAAAGGTTTTCAAAGACCTTACCCAGCATTTCGGGATCGACTGCAACTTCTTTCTCAAGTGGTTCATCTTCGCGAACAGTAAAATTGTATTGATCAAATGTTTTGAATACTTCAGCAATAAGATCGTTATCAATGCAAATATCGGTTTCAATCCAATTATAGCCATTCAAAGGTTCAAACAGGCCACCATTTAAAAAAGGTATTTTGCAGTTGAACTTACTGAAAAAATCTTTAGGACGTTCTGTGGCAAGGGCTTCGTAAAAGAGTGGTTCTAAAATATCATTAAAGAAATTACCGTAATTTGTGAATTCTTTTTTAAAAAGCCGATGCAGGAAATTTTTAGGACCTGTGCCCCACTCTTTGAAATTACCATTTTCATCTTTAATAACACCGAGCCAGCCTTTCTTCTGCAGGAAATATAGGAAAACAATCTGCCCCATAAGCTTTTTGGCAAAATTGGCTGTATCAATAGATTTTATTTCTAACTCTGAAGCTATCTTGATATCTTTGGAAGCAATATCATCCAGCTCATGCCAGATTTTTTCAAAATGAGTACGATAATCTTTGTAGAATTGTTTAGTAACAGCATCCACACTGAAAGCTGTTTCAATATCATTAAGAGAAGGATTCTTCCTGTCATTTACCAAAATATCTACAAGTTGTGCCTGAGCAGTGTGGTTGGGTTCGTTCTTTCCAACCAGGAAGGAATAGCGTTTGGCAGGGGTAAGCTCTTCTTTTACTTTTATTTTACCAGTTTCGGTTTGTTCCAATTTATATTCCATACGGACATAAGAGAAACGCCAATCTTCCGGATCTGAAGTAGTATAACCAACAAGAGCAGCTTCTTTTTCATCACGGTTCTTGAGATAATCGGCTACAAAATTCCTAAGCATTGTACGGGAGCGATCTAAAGCCCATTCTTTTTTAAGATGAACTATAATTACATCAATTTTATCGCCATCAGGATCTGTGTAGGTGCCTATTCTGCGGTATTTGGTGACGTGATCTTTGTATGAGTTTTTGATATAATTACCCGAGATATAACTAAATGCCTTAGTTTCATCAACATCATTGAGAAGGTTTATAGCAAAATAGCGGAATTTTGCTTCATCAAAAGGGTAATTAAAAGTATTTTCAATTAACTGTTTTGCTGTGTTTCTATCCATAAAATCACCTACACGATATTTTTATTAATTAAATTTACAATAACTTTGATAATTGTGTCTTTTTCTACCGGTTTGCTTTGTGCAATGAGTACAGTGAGAGCTACTAGAGTAGTATCCGGCAAACGTTTACTACCATCTTTACGGTATAGTATTTTATTTTGATTTAAAAAGTAAACAAATAATGTGGCAGCAATACGTTTATTGCCATCGACAAAAGAATGGTTTTTGGTTACGAAATACAAAAGATGAGCTGCTTTTTCTTCTACACTGGGATAGGCATCAGCACCACCAGCAGATTGATATATAGAAGCAATGGAGCTTTTGAAACTCTCGTCTTTTTCAACACCGAAGATCTTGCTACCACCAAATTGTTTTTTGAGATTTTGGATAATTTGAATACCAGCAGTATAATCTAATTTGAAATGTTCTTTTTTTGTGATCTTACTTACGATAAGCTTTTTATAATCGTATTGATCTAATATTTCCAGAGCATAGGCATAGTCTGTTACAACTTCAATAATACCCCTAGCCTGATCCTGTGTGATCTCATCTAAAGACAGAACATTTTCTAACAGTTTAACAGAATTTTGCAATTCTTTATACTTCTGTGCCTGTGCTTCTAATCGTTTTTCATTGATAGTGTAACCTTTCACTAGATGGTCTCTAAGAACATTTGTAGCCCAGATACGGAACTGAGTGGCAGTTTTAGAATTAACACGGTAACCTACTGATATAAACATATCTAAATTAAAATACAGAATACTTCGAGAAACTTTACGCTGACCTTCAATTTGAACTTGTGCAATTTTTGCACATGTTGCACTTCGCTTTAACTCACCAGATTTATAAATATTATTTATGTGCTTATTGATAACACTTCTTTCAGATTGAAATAGTTCGCTAATCTGATATTGATTAAGCCAAACAGTATCATTTTCTAAGCGGACATTAATTTTGGGTAAACCTTTTTGAGTATAGATTTCTATCAATGATTTTTCTTGATCATTTTGTTTCACTTTTTTCTCCAACAAGATATTCAGATAAGATAACTTCTTTTTTTGCATATCTTAATGAATCTGATGTGCGAACTGCATTAAGTAATTTATTGGGAATTTCCATTTTGAGTATGACAAGCATTTTGAGTGGATTACCTTCATGTTCGATACGTTTTTTAATTCGTTTTGTTGTATTTTGAGGAATAATGCCTTCATTGTAACGATCTAGAACAATTTTGATATATTCTTCATCCATATCTGTAAAAGAAGAATGTTTACGACATTCTTTTAGACGACTGATAACATACTTTTCATTTGATCTACCCCCGCGACCGGGTGATGGTTCACTAAGTTCATCGGTGGTGATGAAATCAAATTCTTGCCTATTATTATTTAGAAATTTATAGTAATCCGGAGGAATATGCAAACGCTTTGAGTCGGATTCACACTGAAAATGATCAACTGCATCGAAGAAAGGAATCTCTATGGTGCTATTCCCATCAGTTTTGATAAACTTCTTGAGTTTACCTTTACGGAAGAATGTGAGTAATTGGTCGGTTTGATCTTCAAATGCTTTAGAAGAACGAGCTTTAATGGGAAGGCGTTTGATTTTTTCAAATAAATTTTGATCATTGTCTCTAATTTTACGAATAATTTTAAGATATTCAAGTTCTGAACGGTATTCTTCATCCTCTCCTTCATAAGTTTTTTTTGTATTTAATTTTTTATAGAGAGTATCACCGAATAATTCATGACTTGAAACGATTTCATCTTCAGTAAGATATTTTGCATCTTCACCTAAAGTATCATGAAAAGCCTGAATCTTTGATTTTATATTATCTTCTAGACCGATCTGTTTATCAGATTCATCTGTAGGGAAAAAGTTATAAATGAAGATCTTTTGATGTATAGTGCCTACACGATTGACACGACCAACACGTTGTAGAACACGTGTGGGATTCCAAGGAAGATCATAGTTCACAATAATGTTGGATCGATGAAGATTGATACCTTCTGCTAATACATCTGTTGTTATGAGATAGTTGATATCATCATCTTGGCTGGAGTGATTGGGATCATAATTTTCTTTTATTTTATAACGTGCTTCTGCATGGCTGATTTTGTTAGTACCAATGATACCACCATGACTAGAAAACATCATAACTTGTTCCGGAAAATCTTTAGATAAAATATCGGTAAGATATTCAGCGGTTTCTTTTGATTCTGTAAACACAATTATTTTTTTATTTTTAAGATCTGGATCAGTTTTCAAGTCGTGAATAAACTTCTCTAATTTAGGATCAGAATCTACTTTTTCCCAAAGTGCGGAGATTTCTTTCAATACTTCTAAATCTGAGTGGAGATGTTCTATAAAATTGTCCGTAAATTCATCAGATTGATACTTTTGAAGTTTTTCTTCATCAATAAGCTTTTGAATGTGTTCTTCATCATCACTATCTAAGATATCATAAACATTTACTTTTTTACTAATCATTACTGTGCCTTTATCATACATACTAATAAAATCTATATACGATTTAATAAAACGTTTGAGTGAACGCCTGAAAGCATAAAAGGAACTTTCCAATCTTTTTACTAAAATCCCTTTCATGAAACCACCAATATTTCGCTGGCTCTGTAATTCAAATTCCGTCATTTGACGATTTAAATACACTAGCGGCATATAACGAGAATATTTAAATTGCTTTAATGCTTCAATAGTTTTATTGAATACATTGCTAATAACGGGATCAAATTTATAAATAAACCTTCTGGGGTCTGCAACATCGGGAAAGGACAAACCTTGTTCAACCATATCCTCGCTAAAATGTTTACGAATTTCTGTTCTAGTTCTACGAACCATGATATATTTTAATACTTTTTCACGAATATCTGCAGAACCTGATTTGATAAGTTCCATATATATTGGATCCGATTTCTTATATTTTATTAATTTTGTATTTAGGTGTTTAAAGAACTTTTCTAGATTTGGAAGTCCAGGTATTGTAGATTTTTTTGGTGATTGAAATAATTTGATCTGATTATAAATATCTAAGAACGTGTTATTAAGTGGTGTTGCAGAAACAAGGACTACTTTTTTCCCATAGGTGATTTCCACCAATTTTTCAAAACCCTGGGTGTATTCATTTCTAAATCTATGGGCTTCATCGATGAAAATAGTATCGTATTTATCTACACCCTCTCTCAAAATATGTTCAAGCTTACCAATAGATTCAACTTTAGTTTTTGTAACTCCAAATTCAAATAAAGTTTCTTCCCAATATTCTTTTAGTACCGGAGGACAGATAACAAGCTTTCCACCAGGAAGCTGTTGAGCTAACATGGCTGAGATAAATGTTTTACCTAAGCCAACAACATCCGCTAAGAAAACACCATTATATGCTTCAAGGATTTTTTTAGCTGAAATGACAGCCTGACGCTGATATTGAAGGTCCATAAAACCAGCAGGAAGGTTAAAATCAACTTCTTGATCTATGTTAATATCTTCTTTTAGATATTCATAAAGCATTTTAAGGTATAAATGATAAGGTGAGATTTCATCATTCAACCAGGTCTTTTTTCTAACAGTATCAATGTATTCTAATGAAATATCAACTCCATCTTTCCATAAGTCATTGAACTGGTTAAGCGCAAACTCAACATCACCTTTATTTTTCAATTCAACATTGAATTCACGATTACCTAATAGACCACTTTGAGAGAAATTACTTGAGCCAGTTATAACAGAACCTTCAATCACTTGCCCTTCACCATAACGATTGATGTATACTTTGGCGTGAATGTTCTCACTAGGATAGACACGGAATTCCATTTTCTTTCCGTTGCCACCATGGAGTTTATCTGCTTGAGGATCTGCACAAGCAATTGTTAAATATTCTATGAATTTGTGTACGCCTAATTCAACATCATATGAATCTTCTGAATTATTAAGCTCTTCCTGAGTAGTATTCATTGCTAATTGTTTTGCTTTTTTATGAGCTTGGAAATCGAATTCATGTTGAATTTTAGAATGATCTATCAACCTAACTGTCTCGCGATCAACGTTAAGACCTACTAGTATTCTAATTTTATCAACTGATTCTAATTCAGTGTATAATTGATAAAATCCACTTGTTCTAAAATAACCTACCAACACATCAAAATATTTTGTATGTTTAAGAGTTTTCTTAAAGCGGTTGACAAGTGTATCATCTTGCTTATTAGTAAAAAAAGTAAGATCTGTACTCATTTTGAAACCCTAAGAAATTTACACGAATTTAACAATTTTACCTCCAAAGAGTTTAATAAACTAATTCTTCGATTAAGTATTTTTTCTTCAAATTAGTAACCATTTCAATATATATCAATTTAGCTTTATAATATTCTTTTCTTGTTATGCATTGGTAACAATCGTTTAAATAATTTTTCCAAATACTTTTATAAATTTCTTGTTGATTGCTTTGTTCATCTATGGATTTTACGATTAAAGGGGCAGTCTCGTAATATTCATCAATTAACCTACATCCGTCTACTTGCTCCATCAACCAGTTATCTCTGAATGATCTCATAGTCATCAATTCTAAGCTGTTATCACCGCCTCCCATTGAATTCAATGTAGCAGTTGTAATATAGCAAATAGCATTCTTTGAAAATTGTTTGCCATTATATTTAACCGACTTGCCACAATGAGGACAATTGTAATCACCAATGGGATCAAAGAATTCTAAATTACGGATCATGTCATCGAAACTACTAGGTTTTGATTCAGAACGGAGCTTGATATTGAAATCCTTGAAACAATACGGACACTTTTCCATGTGATTTAATGCGTATAATGGTACTTCTAAGAATTGATCATAAAAGCTCCCTTGGAGTTGATAAATATGAGGATACTCATTCTTTATGAACTTGAGATTTCTTGTAAACTCTATATTTATTGGTGTTGTATTCTGTAGGAAATTCAGATTTTCTCTAATGCCATTTGAGAGATCCTCGAATTTGTCATCAGGTATATTCCCAATATAAGATAAAAAATAAAACCTCACTGGGTTTTTTACATCATCTTTAATTCCATCATTAGAATTGAAGTCTTTATATTCCTCCAAAACAAATTTCAATTTTCTTACTGCTTCGTTTTCTTTCAATTTCAATGCAACAGTGGAAAATTTTAAAGCAACTTCAAAATGTTCATTTCTAGTCAAAAGTGTACAAACATCCATAAGCATAAAAGATGCAAATTCCTTTTCATCATCTTTCTTTGAGATCTCTTCAATTAGTTTGAGTTGATTATCCAATTCAGTTGTATTATTATCAAAAAACAAGTAATTGAGTTTGTCAAATATGCAGAAGAAATCCTGGAAATCTATAACACCATCTTCCATAATTGCTTTGTCCAAAACCTTGTATGCTTCTGTTTTTTGTTCTGAGTGATAAAGAAGAGAAGCTAATGCTCTTGGTGCTGCATAATCTTCCAAATCCAGATCCCATGCTTTTCTAAAACATCTCTCTGCTTCAGAGATGTTTTCCAGTTTTTCCTCTGTATGTCCTAAGTTTAACAAGTATAGAATATTTGTTGGGTTGTGTTCAACTGCTTTTTTAAATTGCCGTTTTGCTTTTTCAGGTTGTTCATCATGTAGATATAAAACTCCTAATTTGTTTCGATACATATAGATTTTAGGAGCAATGATTATTATCTTCTTTAATAATGATTCAATTCTGCCAGTATCTTCATTTTCTTGAGCAATTTTTAATTGAGTTTCAAGATGTTCAATTTCTTTGCCATATTTTTTTCGTGTATCATATTCTCCCCTTGATTGTTCATTTTCCAGAATATCATACGCTTCTCTGATTAATTTATGTTCTTCAGGTTTTTTTTCTGGTGGATATAATCTAACTGATTGAAAAAAATTCCTTTTGATCTCGTCTTTAGTAGAGCTTTCATCCAAATCTAATCGCTTGTAAAAATCATCATTATAGACATCAAAGATCATTTTACTATATCCCCTCTAAATAATTTATTACTTTCTTGGTATACCAAAACTTGTACATTGGGTCTGGATGATTTTCAATATATTTCTGAAGTGCTAAAGCATACTTTCTAGCTTCAGTTTCATCATTTAACAAATAGTAATCAAACAATTCTTTTAATAATGGTGCAGTATAATACTCATATAGTGGATATTCCTCCACAAATTCTTTTATACATGCAATTCTATCATTTGAATCTTTCGCTTTTTTCATGATATGCTTAAAGAAAGCATGAGGTTTCTTTTCTGACTTATAATCAATATTATTTACAAGTTCATATTTCCCATCATAGTAAAGATTATCACATACATTTTCAATCATGAAATTCAGATTGTACCCCTTAATTTGTTCTATGATTTCTGGATTCTGAATTAACAGGTTTCCACAATCAATGTTTTTATTATGATAATAATTATGGGAGAAGAATGAAAATAATGAATCAATCCTATTTACCATATTTGATTCATTCTGTAATTCTTCTATTTGATTGAGCATATCGATTTTGTTTTGTTTATATATGTTTAGATCATCTGTTAAGACTCTACTTGATTGTTTTGTGAAGTAACTGAGTAAGAGAATGAGAATGCTAGCAAGAAATACAAGTAAGAATAGCATTCTCTTGTATTTCTTTATTGATCTGTGGTTTGTTTCAATAAGATTTGGACTATAATTATTAAGATAACTATCAATTTGATGTAGATTACATTTCTTATTATTTTTTAGTTTCAACAAATATAGTTGAATAAAAGTTAGTTCCTCAAGACTTAATTCAGTGATTCTTTTATCAGATAATATTTGGTTATAAACTCCTATATTAGTCGATAGTAGATTTGATAATAATTTGACCTGCTCTTCAGAAATAAGGGATTGCATCTGATTAAGGTATTCAATTGCTTTGTCATATTCTCCGAATTCAATTGCTAAATAAAAACACAGTTCTAGTGGAATTAATAAGAAAGGGTATAGTTTGATTACTTCTTCCATTTTCTTCCATGCAGAATAAACCATCTTATTTTCACATAATTCCAACGCATTATTATATTCAGAATATACCAAGTCGATCAAGATTTGTTCATTATTAATTTCGTAACTACAATTATCACATTTTGTTGATTTTAATAAATTATTACAATCAGGACAAATGATTAATGTTTCCATAAATATTTCTCAACTTCTTTAATATTTGAGACTAAGTTAATTGATAAATTTGCCTTAACATTATTTGGTACATTTGTTAAGTCTTTAAAATTCTGTTTTGGAATAAACACAGTTCTAATATTCTGCAGATAAGCTGCAGTCAATTTCCATTTTAATCCACCAATCGGAAGGATATTCCCATTTAAAGTTATCTCCCCCGTAAAGGCATATTCGGTTGGAATCTTTTTCCCTAGAACCTGGGATAACATCCCAATAGTTGCTGCTAAACCAATAGATCCTCCATCAACAAAAACAAGAGCATTGGGAATATTAACAAAAATATCCTTTTTCATTTGTTTTTTCAACAGTGATCTGAACCTTTTCGAGCAAACAGTGTACGATAAGTTTAATGCATCTAATAGCTGAAATCCCAAATTCCCAGTAGGATTAAGAGATCCAGAACCATTTTCACACATGAATTCTAATTTTATTACATTCCCTCCACCCTGAAACCATGTTAGTCCATTTACATAATCCTGCTTTATTATCTCCTCTTGAGATTCAATTAAATGTTTAATTTGATGTAATTTATTAGCATCAAATTTTAATGTAGCTTTCATATAAGCTTTTTTTGCATTTTTGAAATCACCTTTCCCTATATCTAGTCTTATCAAATCAATTATCGTATTCAGATCATCAGGCTCTAGTTCAATTGATTTATTATAATATTCTTTGGCTTTCTCATGATTATTGAGTGATAATTGAATATCACCAAGTCTATTTAATATTATGTACTTAAATGGGAAATCATCAACGATCTTAGTATATCTGTTTTGTGCAATTTCAAATTTTCCATCTAACATTGCTATCTCACCAAGCAAGAAATAACCTAGATTCTTATCTTTCATTGAATGTGCGCATTTTTTTAATAGATCTTTACCGATTCCAAGACTATTATTCTTCATTTGGATAATTACTTTTTTGAATTTATGGCTGTATATAGGGAATTTCTCTATAAGAAACTTTAATACTTCTGATAATTGATTTTTGTAATATTCATTTTCATACTTTGTCAGTTCGTCCACTCCAGATAAAGAATTAATGTTTGGATAATTTGAACATTCTGCAAAACTTCGTTCTATCTCTTCTAAACTTTTTAACTTATCAATTTTGCCCTGTGAAGCATATAACTTAGAATATAAACAATATACACTTGGATTCTTCTCTGGTTTTATGTTGGTTTTGTTTAATACTTCTTCTGCTTTGTCTAAAGTGTTGAGTTTTATAAGAATTGTTACATAATCTACTAATTTATTTATATCTGTATTGTCTTGTTTATAACTCTTCTCTGCTAACAGTAATGCTTCGAAATATTCTCCACTTTTTATCTTTTCGTAGATTTCTACAGATTTCATCGTTTAGTTTTCTTCAAGATCGAACATTAAATCTGTAATTTCATCATCTAATTTCTCAATAAGTTCTTCATCGTTTTTCACCACAGCTTCTTTTAATTTATAAATCTTCTTCTCCAATTCTGTATGTTCGCCTATCTTGTTAAGTACCTTTTCAGCTGCTACAATAGTTGATTTTATTTTACCTGCTTTTTCAGATTGTTGCCAAATATCTTCAATATTTACTGTTGTTGTATCTTCGAATTGCTTTTGTGATCCTAACTGAAAACTTTCTTCTTTTCCAGTACTTTCTATTCGTGCTTTTACATCCAATGTCCCATTTAAATTATATGTAAAATATACTGATATAACTTCTTTACCTTCTTCATTTGGAGGAATACCTGATAATTCTTGCTCACCTAAATAAGTATTATCTGCAACCCATTCACTTTTGTCCAATGTATTCTTTTGATAAACTTTAATGTTCACAGTCTCCTGATTCCCATAAGTTGTATAATAAAGTTCCTTTTTCTCCTTCAAAAGAGGATAATTCGAGGGGATAATCTCACTGTATAAACCATTCATCATTTTTCCCCCAATGTTTGCTACAACCTCTATACCAAGTGAGAATGGACAAACGTCCATAATAATTGTATTCGTTTCCCCATCAATAATACTTCCTTGAATTGCTGCTCCTACCGCTACAGCCCTATCAGGATCAATTTCCTGTACTGGTTTCTTACCCATTACTCTTTCAATTAGTTCCTTTACATAAGGAATTCTAGTAGATCCACCTGCTAACAGTATGGTATCAATATCGTCTTTTTTTAGCTTTGCATCTTTCAACGCTTTATCAATTGACTTTTCCGTGTCATTGATTTTCTCACCAATTAATGACTCCAAAGTTGATCTTGAAATATCGACAGACAAATTAATTGGTTTACCATCTTTTGTTGTTATGGCTGCTATATTCAATGTACTGCTTTGCATAAAGCTTAAATCTTTTTTAATATCTTCGCATTTAAATAATATTTTATAATACATACCTGTATTGTCAGGTATGGGTAATTCAAAGCCGTTTTCTTCTTTAAATAATGAATAAACATGTTTTAATAGAATCTTATCAAAGTCCTTCCCACCTAGTTCATTGTCACCTGCAGATGCCTTGATATCAAGTATCTCTGCACTTAACTCTAAAACGCTAACATCAAATGTTCCACCACCAAGATCATAGACCATGATATTTTTATTATCTTTATTATCTAATCCATATGCAAGTGCCGCAGCTGTAGGTTCATTTATGATTCTCTCTACTTTAAAACCGGCCAATTCTCCAGCTTTTTTTGTTGCATTACGCTGTCTGTCATTGAAGTTTGCGGGAACTGTTATCACAGCTCTGTCAAAATTCTCTCCTGTAGATTCTTCTGAATATTTCTTTATATAATTTAAGATAAGTCCCGAAATTTCTTCAGGTAATAGTTCCTTATTACCCAATTGAAATTTCTTATCCTTACCCATCTCCCTTTTAATTTCTTGAATAAAATTTTCTGAAAATTGTATGATTACTTCTTTTGCCTTTTTACCAACTATTAACTCTTTCGTATCTGGACGAATTCCAACTACTGAGGATAATATGTCACCATCTCCAGTACTGAAATTGCTTATTGTAACAGGTTCTTTCTTTCCATCCTTGTAATATGCTGCAACAGAATTGGTTGTTCCAAGATCTATACCTAATATTTTCCCATTATTTTTCATTTGTTCCCCTATGTTTATACCCAATTATAGTCGCTTTCCTTAGCAATCTTTCTCCTATTCGATATCCATGCTCAACAACTTCCTTAACTTTATTGTCTAATTGTATATTATCTGTTTCTTCAGTTTTTATAATATAGTGCACATCAATATCAATGTCTGCACCTTCTCCAGGCAATTGCAATACACCAAGTTTTTTATTAATTTGATCTTTCATGTTAACTGCAAAATCAATAGAATCTTTTAATGTTTTATCTTCAATATCTTCTTTCACTTTTTCAAAGTTATCAATTATGTCCATGTAATCTAGCAATCCTTTTTCTAGTGTCTTTAAATATGTTCCCTGTTTAATGTTACTTTCTCTAACCTGATCGATTAATGCATCATACTTTGATAATTTCTCTGAAATTTCTTCCTTTAATAATTCAGATAACTGGGAAGATTTTTGTTCAGAACGTCCAATTCTTTTTAGAAGTTTAGATAGTTTTTTGTAAATGGAATCGTCGTATTTTTGATCTTTGTTGATTTGAATTGGCTTAAATTCAGAAATTTTTTTCTTGAAAATGCTCATGTGTGACCTCCAAATAATAGCTTTTTATTTAAGGTTACTCCAATTTCAAAATAAATTAAAAATTTTTTAAGGATAATTAAATTTTAAAAATTTATGTCAAGTCAAATATATCTTGTAAGTGTGTAATATTAATAAGTTTGAAATGATAATAGTATATTGAAAGTTAAGTGTTAAATTGTTCAAGAATTGCTACTATGTCTTGATGGTTCTTTTCTTGAGCTATCATTAAAGGTGTTTTCTTTCTAATTATAAACTTTACACGTACATTTGGAATTGCACCGTATTCTATCAATAATTTTGCTATATCAGTCCATCCATATTCAGCAGCCATATGTAAACAAGTCTGACTATATGGAGTTACTGGAACATTTGGATCTGCCCCATTTTCAAGAAGAAATTTTACCATTTTAAAGTTATTGTGCAATGTAGCTAATGCTAATGCATTGTAAAATGTACCATTTTGTACTTTATCAATATGAATAGTAGTAGATATAATTTTTTTAATTTCATCAAAATCATCATTGCCTACAGCAGTTAGTAATTCTGCAATATCAAGACCAACTAGTTTCTTAAAGAATTTTTTCATTTCTTCCTCCTTATGAATCATGGCACATTTTAAAATTAATTACTGATTACATTAAAATAAATCATATTTCTTTAGTATGGTGAACCAGTTATAAATTTTTTTCTCAATTATTCTAGATTTCATATCTACATCTATTATACTTTTTTTATTAAGATTTTCCTGATTTTTTAAACATGATTCTAAAAGATCTAATTTTAATCTGATTTCATCAGTTAGTGTAATGTTAGTAAATTCAAATAAAATATCTGAATCTTTTTGAGATAAATTAATAGTCTTTATGTTATTTGAAATGTTATCAAACATTGATAAACATTCATTATAGGAGTTTTCAAGAAATTCAATTTTTTTTAATTTATTTAGTTTCCATTCTTGCAACTCCGTTCTTTTTTTTGTATTTTTTAATGTTTTATTAATTCTTGATTTCTGAAAAATTGACAAAGAATAACCAATTTCTGGTAAATTACGCGTTATTGCTGAATAATTCATCGCTTTCATGATATCTTTAGGTTTTATATATCCAATTTGTGTAAATTCTTTTCCTGTTAACACAGTGTATTCAATGGGTTGATAACCCTTCAATAATAGATTACCAAAACCTATATAAACAGCGGCAATATCCGTTAATATTTCATTCTCATAGACTGAGTTTTTTTTGATTCTATAATAATCTAAATAATTATGTGTCGATTCATGAGCTAAAATCGCTAGAATATGTTTTAAATCGAATTTAAACTTTTTTGTTAGATGAATTTCTCTTCGATTGCCACTATACACTTTGTACAATCCAACTCTGTCAGCTGTATTAAAATGTACTTCTGTACCCATCATAAAATTAAAACCTTCAAAATTAATTATTACTTTTATTGGATTAGCGATACCAAGAAAGAAATTCATGTGATTTGCAATCTCTTGAATTGATTCTTGAGAATAATGTGAACTAATAACAAAATCTCTCAAATTTGCTGGTAAACGATAGACATCATTAAATATTACTGGCTTGGACGGTAATTGGTTTTTTAGAAACTCTATGTTATTTTGTATCTTTTTTGATGACAAAGATCTACTATACATGTAAGAAATATTTTCGTTTAGTGAGCCTTTTATTGAATTATATACTACGACAATTATTAGTACGATAATTATTTGAACAAAATAATTCATTAAGATACCTATGATTAAATCTTCTCTATTCCAAAATAACTACTTAAATACTATCAAGCAAATTAGTAATGCATAAATCAATATAGGAACTAAAACACATATAAGAACAGAAGAAAGGATATAATTACTTCCAAATCTGGCAAAATAATTTAAAAAATCCACTGATTTTTCAAAGAATCTATCAGAAAGCTCACTAAACTTCCTACAAGAAATGAAAAAAACTATAATAGATATTACGAAAATAATTTTTAGATAATGAAATCCAAAATATTTATCAAGCAAAGCTAACCAGGTAAGTGGTATTACCATATAGTAAACAACAATATTGATTTCATTATAAGTTAGATGTAGCAACCTGCCAGCAGTATATAATCCTTTCGCAACTAGATAAAACAACTTATAGATAAAATCCTGCTTGATTTTAGTACCAGATTTATATTCCATTGTTTAAAAATTAGTTTGAATCATGTTAGCTTTATTTTTTTTATCTCATCAAAAGAGTCTCGCAAAACAACATATAGTAGATCATAAATGAAATCTTCGAGCTCTTGATCTTTATTTGTATGGAAAGCTTGTGAAAAGTGTTTAGCCATAGGTCGAATACCATCAATCATTGAACTTCCAAATTCACTATTATACTCACTTGCTAATTCAGATATCGAACTTTCACATTTGCTTTGAATATAATTGTCACTTATTTGAGCAATCTCATATCTTTTAACTCGTTTACCATTATTTTTAGCAATTGTAATATTAATTAGTCCAATGTAAGATGCAATAATATGTTCTTTTAACTTAGATTCTGACACATTATCAAATAGTTCTGCTTTTGTTATCAACAACAATTGGAATGCTTTTTCAAATTTTTGCGAGAATAAATAATCAACCTTATGTTTCCAGTAATCAACTGTATCAATTTTTTTCTTAAAAAACTTCATTCCTTCCCCTTTGTATGAAATAATGGCATTGAAAATAAACAACTCTTTACATTTCTATAATCATTGAACAATGTAATACTTAAAGCAATAATAAAATGAACTTTAGCAATTGTTTGTCAAGAATAATAGTATTTCACGCATCCCCCGAAAATTTTTCAAAATTCTTGAATCCACAATTGCAGTGGTTCATTATGTTGTTTTTGAAATGTGATTTTCTGGTATAAGCTAATTTTATTGAAGCAATACTTAATAACAGTTGCGA
>Ga0307990_1000014_pt1 | contig 149948 bp, 131 predicted proteins | sample EllFjometagen129_FD_203168 | JGI IMG/M metagenome (GOLD analysis project Ga0307990, IMG submission 203168) | Marine microbial communities from Ellis Fjord, Antarctic Ocean - #129 | ecosystem: Environmental > Aquatic > Marine > Unclassified | place: Southern Ocean | collected 2014-10-08 | reverse complement strand
TGCCTGAGGGTGTAGAGATGGTGATGCCTGGCGACAACGTAACTTTTGATGTTTCGATGATTCAGCCCATAGCCATGGAAGAGGGAGTTCGATTTGCGATCCGCGAAGGTGGCCGAACAGTCGGGGCTGGCGTGGTAACCAAAATCATAGAGTAGGAGGCTGGCCATGAGAGAGATAGTCACCCTTGCGTGTACGGTCTGCAAGCGGCGTAATTATACTACTACAAAGAATAAACGGACTACTCCAGATAAGCTTGAACTTAAGAAGTACTGCCGATTCGACAGAAGGCATACGATACACAAGGAGATAAAGTAGTTTTAATATCTGCTTGCAGGATTTTATGTTAGACGACGCCTTTCCGGCAAAGCTAGGAAAAATCGGATCTCCACAGGCCAGTAGCTCTAATGGTAGAGCACCGGACTCCAAATCCGGGAGTTGGGGGTTCGAGTCCCTCCTGGCCTGCCATTGTTCGTTATCAGAAAATATAAGTTTACTCCGGCAAGTCGGGAGATTTAAGTGACAAAAAAGAAAGTTAGAAAGGCTCAGGACAGAAAAAAAACACAGGCTGTAACACAAGGCAATGACAAGCCTGTCAAGAACCATTCGTCCAACCAGGGTTCCGGTCGGGCAGAGGCCAGTATTGCTTTGAGCAGCGGTGTTATTGGTTGGGTGGATAGGGCTAAGTCCTTTCTTCTAGAGGTCCGTGTCGAGTTTGATAAAATTACTTGGCCTTCCAGGAAGGAAGCAATAGCGTTGACTGCCGCTGTGTTGGCAATTACGTTTTTCTTTACTGCGTACCTTGGTATAGTAGATATTTCCCTGACAAAGCTTGTCAGCTTTCTTATTTATTAACAATGGCTTGAAATTAGAAATTAGAAATTTCCAATTTCAGCGTTCCGTGAACGCTTACTAAAAAAATAAGTTGGTCCACGTCAAACATGATTTTCTATAGCTTGTAAATGAGTAACTTTTAATGGCACAAAAATGGTACGTTGTTCACACCTATTCCGGGTTTGAGTATAAAGTCAAGGTCTCCTTAGAAGAGAGGATTAAGCAGTATGGGATGGAGGAGTATTTCTCCGGAATTGTTGTTCCCATGGAAAAGGTAGTGGAAATTCTAAGAGGAGAAAGGCATACTTCATCCAGAAAAATATTTCCGGGCTACATTTTGGTAAAGATGGAATTAAATGATAACTCGTGGCATTTGGTTCAGGACACCCCAAAAGTGACCGGCTTTATCGGTGGCTTGCAGAATCCGGTACCACTTTCAGATGAAGAGGCGGAAAAAATAATCCGCCAGATGGAAGAACGAGCTCTAGCGCCGGTACCCAAGTATAGCTTTGAAGAGGGTGATCATGTGACTGTGACAGATGGGCCTTTTGCCAATTTTAACGGTGTTGTAGATAATGTTAACCCGGAGAAGGGAAAGATCAGGGTACTTGTATCTATTTTTGGAAGGTCAACACCTGTTGAATTGGAATTCGGACACGTACAAAAGGCCGGTTAAAGGAGAATATTATGGCCAAGAAAGTTTTATCATATATTAAACTCCAAATCCCTGCCGGGCAGGCAAACCCGTCTCCGCCTGTGGGACCCGCTTTGGGGCAGCAGGGCGTGAACATAATGGAGTTTGTCAAGGCCTTTAATGCAAAGACACAGGACCAGATTGGGATGATAATTCCTGTTGTGATAACAGTATATACAGACAGGTCATTCAGTTTTATTATGAAGACGCCTCCTGCAGCTATTTTGCTTAAGAAGGCGGCAAATATCGAGAAAGGGTCAGGAATTCCTAATCGGGAAAAAGTCGGCAAAGTTACCAGGAAGCAGGTAGAGGAAATCGCCACGAAAAAGGAGCCGGACTTGACCGCTGTTGATTTGCATGCGGCTGCACGTTCCATTGAAGGCACAGCCCGTAGTATGGGTATTGAAATTATTGATTAAAGGGATATTACACGATGCCGGTTCGATGCAGATGGCGTGTAATATGGACTAAGGGAGAAAGATTCCATGGCAAGTCATGGCAAAAAATATCTGGATGCAAAGGCCAAAATGGATGCAGGCCGAAAGTATGGTTTGGATGAAGCAATAGACGTGGTCCTCAGTACGCACTATGTCAAGTTTGATGAGACCGTAGATCTAGCCATAGTCCTGGGGGTCGATCCCAGGAAGGCAGACCAAAATGTGAGAAGCTCTGTTGTCCTTCCTCACGGTACCGGACGCACTCAAAGGATCCTGGCAATTGCTAAGGGTGAAAAGGCCAAAGAGGCTGAGGATGCCGGCGCCGACTATGTTGGGGCCGAGGATGCGATAGAAAAAATAAAAGGGGGCTGGCTTAATTTTGATAAAGTTGTTGCCACTCCTGATATGATGTCAATGGTTGGCAGGATCGGCAAGATTCTCGGTCCAAGAGGTATGATGCCGAATGCCAAGACCGGAACCGTCACCTTTGATGTTGCCAGGGCGGTTAATGAGATAAAGGCAGGAAAGGTGGACTTTCGGGTAGATAAGGGTGGGGTTGTCCATGTTCCATTGGGCAAGGTTTCCTTTGGTTCCAATAAAATCAAGGAGAATTTCGCATTGCTTGCTGAGACATTACTCCGTATAAAGCCTTCTACAAGCAAGGGGGCCTATGTGCGGAGTGTTGCACTATCCACTACAATGGGACCAGGAGTGAAGGTGGATCCCTCTGAAGTTAAAACAGTCGCTTCCTAAATAATATAATGTTGAATTTTGAATGCTGAATGTTGAATTAAGGTAATGCAATTATATTTTTCCCGCAATTCATAATTCAACATTCAGCATTTAAATTTTTATGTCTGCTCATTAGTCAGAGACAGTAGGTACGCCTCATATGTTTAATAGAGCTAGTCAGGCACTTAGCTCTACCTACCCAGATAGGTGAGACCTCTGCCTTTGGCAGTAAAAAAATAACTGCCTATGGTAGAAAGGGGGGGAGAAATTTGGCTTTAAAGCTTAAGGAAAAAGAGACCATAGTTGAGGATCTGCATGAGAAGTTTTCCAGATCTGAAGCTGTAGTTATGACTCGGTTTTCAGGTCTCGACGTTGCTGGTGCCAATAAACTTCGAAAGAAGCTCAGGGAGTCAGGTGCCGAGTTCAAGGTATCAAAAAATACTCTTTTTAAAAGGGCCATAAAGGGCACCTCGGCAGAAGTGCTTTCAGATAAGTTTTTAGGCCCTAATGCCGTGGCCTTTGCGTCTGAAGATCCAGTGTCTATGGCCAAGGTTTTGGTGGAGTTCGCAAAGAAGAGTGAGATCCTTGAGATCCGCAGCGGCGTTTTGAATGGAAAATTCATTGATATTGCCCAGATCCAGACCTTGTCAGAACTGCCAAGCCGGGATGTTCTGCTTGCAAAGCTGCTTACAGTTTTTGTCGCTGTTCCTACAGGTCTTGTTATTGCCCTGTCAGGTATACCGCGAAAGCTGCTATATGCGTTAAGGGCAATTGAAGATCAGAAAAATAATGATGACAATTGAATAAGTGGTTCTGCTCAAATCAAAAAGCACGAGATGCATCCATTTATAGATAATACTGAATTGTGAATGCTAAATGCTGAATTGTGGAAGAATGTTTAAAAAACATATACCGTAATTTAACATTCAACATTCAAAATTTAACATTTATTGTGCGCTGCAGATTGGATTTTTTCGGCAGAATTATAGATAGATAGATAGATAGTTAATAAGGAGATTGAAATGGCTATTTCCAAAGAGGACGTAATTGAATTTATTTCTAATATGACAGTGCTTGAACTCTCCGAGCTAGTCAAGGAGTTGGAGGATAAGTTTGGTGTAAGTGCAGCGGCGCCGGTCGCAGTAGCGGCTCCCGGTGCAGTTGCCGGTGAAGGGGGCGGTGCCCCTGCTGAGGAACAGACAGAGTTTGATGTTATTCTAGTAGACTTTGGCGACCAGAAAATCAAGGTAATCAAGGAAGTCAGGGCCGTAACAAGCTTGGGCCTTAAGGAAGCTAAAGATTTGGTTGAGAGCGCGCCTAAACCCATCAAAGAAGGTGTTTCCAAAGACGAGGCCGAGAAGATAAAGGAACAGATCGAGAGTGTCGGCGCAAAGCTAGAGATAAAATAACCAGGAAATATTCACAACGATATAAAAAATTGCGCATCCAATGCCGGTTGCCGCTCGATCATCTTGTATGGGCGGGGATAAACCCCGCCCATACATTTTAGATTTCCCCCAATTGTCAATAACGTGCAACGAAAAACGCTACCCCGAGGCAGTACTCTATGACAAAAAATCAAGCACTACCCATTAGAAAGGATTTTGGTCGTGTAAAAAAAGTCATTGATATCCCAAACTTAATCGAGATGCAGCAGTGTTCCTACACCAAGTTTTTGCAAAAAGACGTAGCTCCGGAAGCCAGAGAGGATGTGGGGATTCAGGCAGCATTTCAAAGCGTCTTTCCGATAACGGATTTCACAGGTGCCTCTTCTATTGAATTTGTTCAATATTCTATAGGTAAGTCCAAATACTCTGAGGAAGAATGTCTTTCCCGTGGCGTGACCTATGAGTCGCCGGTGAAGATGGTGGCGCGACTTCTTTCTTATGACGTAGATAAAGAAAGCGGAGTACAAAGTATACGGGATATCAAGGAACAGCAGATTTACTTTGGCGCCATTCCCCTTATGACCAGAACAGGCACCTTTATTATTAATGGTACTGAGCGAGTAGTGGTCAGCCAGCTTCAGCGTTCCCCAGGGGTGTTTTTTGACCACGACAAGGGAAAGACACATGCCAGCGGAAAATTGCTTTACTCAGCCAGGGTCATTCCGGTCCGTGGTTCCTGGATAGACTTGGAGTTTGATCCCAAAGACATCTTGCATGTCCGGATAGATCGCAGGCGGAAGTTCCCTGTAACAGTGTTGCTAAAAGCAATGGGTTACAGCACTGAAGATTTACTAAGTATTTTTTATAACTGGGATACGTATGTAATTGATGGCAAATTTCTGTATCGCAGGGTGAATACAGAGACCATGTTAGGCCAGAAGGCTACTCTGGACGTGGTGAATCCCGATACAGGCGATATCCTTTTACGCAAGAATCGCAAGTTCTCCCGGACCATGATGAAAAAGTTTGAGGAATCAGGTGTCGTCATGGTACCTGTTGAAGAAGATGATCTGATAGAAAAGATCATAGCCCTTGATGTGGTAAATCCTGAAACCGGGGAGGTGTTGATTCCCATGAACTCTCCGGTCACGAAAAAGGATTTGGCCTTTTTAAGGGAGAGTGGAATCACAGAGTTGCAGGTTCTGTTTATCGATGGCATCAAGGTAAGTTCTTCCATAAGGGACACACTATTTCAGGACAAGACACAGAATCAGGAAGAGGCCATTATAGAAGTATTCCGGAGGCTTCGTCCTGGTAGTCCCCCAATACCCGAGGTGGCTGAGAAGTTTTTTAATTCTCTTTTTTTCAACCCCAGCACCTATGACCTCTCAGAGGTAGGCCGTTATAAGATCAATCAGAGGCTGGGTATGGATTTGCCTCTTTCCCTGAAGGTCCTCACGACTGAGGACATAATGGAGACTGTGAGGGAATTGGTCCGTTTAAAGGATAGGCAGGGGCAGGTTGATGACATAGATCATTTAGGAAACCGCCGGGTCAGATCAGTGGGTGAGCTTATAGAGAATCAGTACAGGATTGGGCTGGTCCGGATGGAGCGGGCTATTAAAGAGAGAATGACCCTTCAGGAAGTTGAGGCGTTAATGCCTAATGATTTGGTAAACCCTAAGCCCGTAACCTCCGTCATCAAGGAATTTTTCGGCTCCAGTCAGCTTTCCCAGTTTATGGACCAGACCAATGCGTTGTCAGAAATTACCCACAAGCGAAGGTTATCTGCTTTAGGGCCGGGTGGCCTGTCTAGGGAGAGGGCCGGATTTGAGGTGCGAGACGTACACCCCACTCATTATGGGAGGATTTGTCCCATTGAAACACCAGAAGGTCCAAATATCGGACTGATAGTTTCTTTGAGTTCCTTTGCCAAAATAAACAGGTATGGTTTTGTGGAGACCCCTTATCGTAAGGTTAAGGACCGCAGGACTACAGGGAAAGTGGTCTATATGACTGCTATTGAAGATGAAAAGGAGACTATCGCACAGGCAACAGTCAGTCTTGATGATAACGGATATATTATTGATGACAATGTCGGTGTCAGGAGAGTGGGCGAGTTCGTTATTGTCCCGGCAGATGAGGTTACTGCCATAGACGTGGCCCCCAACCAGTTGGTCAGTGTTTCCGCAGGTCTTATACCATTTTTGGAAAATGATGATGCAAACCGGGCCTTGATGGGTTCCAACATGCAGCGGCAGGCAGTTCCTCTGCTGGTTTCAGAGGCTCCACTCGTTGGTACCGGGATGGAGAAAATAGTGGCCACGGATTCCGGTGTGACTGTAGTTGGGGAAAAGGACGGATATATAGAAGACGTCGATGCTACACGCCTGGTAGTGGTTTACGATGAGGATGAGTCCAAGGAACTACCGGTGGAGGTCAAGATACATAAACTCACCAAGTACCAGAAGTCCAATCAGACAACAACACTCAATCAAAGACCAATAGTGATTCCAGGGCAGAAATTTAAAAAAGGAGACGTTCTTGTAGATGGTCCATCTACCGATAATGGAGAACTGGCATTAGGCAAAAATGTTGTAGTGGCTTTTATGCCTTGGCGAGGCTACAATTTTGAAGATGCAATGGTCGTAAGTGAACGCCTGGTCAAAGAGGACGTTTATACATCTATACATATTGAGGAATTTGAGTTGGAGGCCAGGGATACTAAGCTGGGCAAGGAGGAGATAACCCGCGACATACCTAATGTAGGGGAAGACGCCCTCAGTGATCTGGATGACAGCGGCATAATACGTGTAGGAGCAGAGGTTAAGTCCGGAGACATACTTGTAGGCAAGATTACACCAAAGGGAGAGACCCAGCTTACTCCGGAGGAGAAGCTCCTTCGGGCCATCTTTGGTGAGAAGGCAGGAGACGTAAAGGATACATCTCTCAGGGTGTCGCCTGGAATCCAAGGTGTGGTGATAGATGCCAAAGTTTTTTGCCGCAAAGGTGTGGAAAAAGACGAACGGATCCAGGCCATTGAGGACATTGAAATAGCACATGTACTTAAGGATCAAGCGGATGAGATCAATGTGATTCGTCGGACCGCTCTTAAAAAACTGGAAAGTCATCTAAAGGGGCAGAAGGCATCGGTTTCTATAATAGACAGTAAGGGCAAGGTCTATCTTGAGGCCGGGCATGAGATTACAAGTGATATGCTCCGGAAGATACCTATCCATCGTTTGAGAGATCTCATGCTGGAAGGTCGCAGGAGCATGATTCCTGTAGTGAGTGATGTGCTGTCCTGGTATGAGGGTGAGGTCCAACGAATAACCACCTACTTTGAGGGTAAAATTGAGCGTCTGAAGAAGGGGGATGATCTTCCGCCGGGTGTGATTAAGATGGTCAGGGTCTGTGTGGCAATGAAGCGGAAGCTGTCCATAGGTGACAAGATGTCCGGGCGTCATGGCAACAAAGGTGTAGTTTCTACTATCGTGCCGATAGAGGATATGCCATATTTTGCAGACGGCACTCCGGTTGACATTGTTTTGAATCCACTGGGCGTACCTTCACGGATGAATGTGGGTCAGCTCTTGGAGATGCATCTGGGTTGGGCTGCAAAAAATCTTGGGGCACAACTGGCTGAGTTGGCAAAAGATTATAAGATCGACAAGATCAAGCAAAAAATGGCTAATATCTATTCGCAAGACGAGCTGAATGCCTTGATAGGCGGCATGGATGACGAACAGTTACGAAACCTTGCCTTGAGTCTTGAACAGGGCGTACCTGTTGCTACTCCGGTGTTTGACGGAGCACATGAGGACCAGATTCGTAAGCTTCTGGTAGAGTCAGGACAATCAGAACTTGGCGAGGTGATTCTTTACGATGGATATACTGGAAAGGCTATAGCCGAGCCGGTCACTGTCGGGGTCATGTATGTATTGAAACTTCATCACTTAGTAGATGATAAGATACATGCCCGCTCTACAGGTCCATATTCTTTGGTCACGCAGCAGCCCCTTGGAGGAAAGGCCCAGTTTGGTGGGCAGCGATTGGGTGAGATGGAGGTGTGGGCCATGGAGGCTTACGGCGCCGCTTATTGTCTTCAGGAGTTCCTGACAGTCAAGTCCGACGACGTAGTCGGGAGATCCAGGATGTATGAAAAGATCGTCAAGGGCAACAATTTTCTTGAGGCAGGTCTTCCTGAGTCCTTTAATGTCCTGGTGAAGGAGCTTCAGGGTCTATGTCTGGATATAGAGTTGCAGGAGTGATACGGGGGTTTTACTGAATGGAAGATCTTCTTTCTCTTTTTACAAAGCCAAAAGATCCTTTGAGCTTTAAATCAGTCAAGATTTGTCTGGCCTCTCCTGAGAAAATTCTCGGAAGGTCACATGGAGAGGTGAGGCAACCTGAGACCATCAACTACCGGACCTTTAAGCCGGAAAGGGACGGCCTTTTTTGTGCCAAGATTTTTGGCCCGGTAAAAGATTATGAGTGCCTGTGCGGAAAGTACAAGCGCATGAAGCACCGAGGCGTCATCTGCGAAAAATGCGGAGTTGAGGTCATCCAGTCAAAAGTCCGGCGGGAACGGATGGCCCACATTTCCCTGGCAGCTCCGGTAGCTCATATATGGTTTTTAAAGAGCCTTCCCAGCAAAATAGGCGCTCTTTTGGATTTGAGTTTGAAAGAGCTCGAAAGGGTCCTGTATTTTGAGTCACATATAGTGATCGAATCGGAGATGCCGGAGATCCCTGTAGGCACTCTTATGTCCGATGAGGCCTATTACAAAAATCAGGAGCAATTCGGTGATAAGTTCAAGGTAGATATAGGGGCGGAAGCAGTATATTTGATGTTAAAGCGTCTCGATCTGGATGCCCTATCCGTGGAACTCCGCGGAGAGATGCTCAAGACCCGTTCAGAAGCCAAAAGAAAAAAGCTCGGCAAGCGATTGAGGGTAATTGAGGCCTTTCGAGATTCAGGTAACCGGCCTGAATGGACGATTCTGAACGTTATTCCGGTCCTTCCTCCGGATCTGAGACCTCTGGTCCCTCTGGATGGAGGGCGGTTTGCCACATCGGATCTCAATGACCTTTATCGCAGGGTCATCAATCGGAATAATCGACTCAAGAAGCTCAAAGAGCTGGACGCCCCGGACATCATCATCCGTAATGAAAAAAGGATGCTTCAGGAGGCAGTGGATGTCCTCTTTGATAATGGCCGGAGGGGCCGTGTAGTTACAGGGCCGAATAAGCGTCCTTTAAAATCATTATCAGATATGCTGAAGGGCAAGCAGGGACGTTTTCGTCAAAATCTTCTTGGAAAGAGGGTCGATTACTCAGGACGTTCGGTCATTGTAGTAGGTCCGGAACTCAGGCTCCACCAGTGCGGTCTGCCAAAGCGGATGGCAATAGAGCTCTTTAAGCCCTTTATTTATAATAAACTTGAAGAAAAGGGGCTTGTTACCACTATCAAGAGTGCAAAAAAGATGGTGGAAAAGGAGGCCCCTGAGGTATGGGATGCCCTTGATGAAGTTGTAGGGGAGCATCCTATTTTTCTGAATCGTGCTCCTACTCTACACCGTTTGGGTATTCAGGCTTTTGAGCCCATACTTATTGAAGGTAAGGCCATTCAGCTCCATCCATTGGTGTGCGTTGCATACAATGCGGATTTCGATGGGGACCAGATGGCAGTCCATGTTCCCCTGTCAGTAGAGGCCCAGACAGAAGCAAGGGTACTCATGATGTCAACCAACAATGTGCTTTCTCCTGCCCATGGGGAGCCTATCATCATGGCTACTCAGGACATAGTCCTTGGCATATATTATATGACTAGGGACAGGTTGAATGCAAAGGGTGAAGGCAAGGTATTTGGTTCCAAGGAAGAGGTGTCACTTGCGTGGGAGGCGGGTGTTGTCCATCTACAGGCCAGGATTAAGGCCAGAATTCGAGGCAAGCTGACAGAGACCACTGTGGGCCGGGTAATCCTCTTGGATATTCTACCTGAGGATGTGCCTTTTTCTATTATTAATAAGACCATGCGCAAGAAGGACCTTGCCGGACTCATTAATGAAAGTTACCGCAAAGCAGGGGCCAAGAAGACAGTGATTTTGGCGGATCATCTCAAGGACATGGGATATCGTTTCGCCACTCTGGCCGGGATTTCCGTTGGTATAAGCCATATGATGGTTCCGGTGCGTAAGGAGGAAATTCTTGAAAAGGCCCAGAAAGAGGTGTCAGAGGTCCAGCACCAGTACTCTGAGGGTCTGATTACTGCCGGAGAACAGTACAACAAGGTGATTGATATCTGGACCAGGGCCACCGATGAGGTGGCGAAAGAGATGATGGAGAGTATTTCAGTAGAATACCACCGTGGGGCTGACGGAAAGGCGATATCCACCCCCAGTTTCAATCCTATTTTTATTATGGCTGATTCCGGCGCCAGGGGCAGTAAGGACCAGATCAGGCAGCTTGCAGGAATGCGCGGTCTGATGGCTAAACCGTCAGGTGAGATCATAGAGACTCCAATTCAGGCAAACTTCCGTGAGGGCTTGAGTGTGCTGGAGTATTTTGTATCCACTCACGGGGCACGGAAGGGTTTGGCTGATACGGCCCTTAAGACCGCTAACTCCGGCTACCTTACCCGACGCTTGGTTGATGTTGCTCAGGACGCTACCATAACAGAGGAGGATTGCGGAACCATCGACGGTATAGAGATTGGGCACTTGTTGGAAGGTGGTGAAATTATCCAGCGTCTGGGCGAGCGTATTCTCGGGCGTGTAGCCCTGATGGACATAGCTGATCCTGTGACAGGAGAGGTCCTTGTCAAGTCCGGTGAGCAGATTGACGAGGAAGGGGTCCGTAAGATTGAGGAGGCGGGTATTTCCAGTGTTGAGATTCGATCTGTGCTCACCTGCAGGTCTCCTTATGGGGTTTGCGCCAAGTGCTACGGAAGAGATCTGGCCCGTGGCGGCATTGTGGCCATGGGGGAGGCAATCGGCATTATAGCCGCAGAGTCCATAGGGGAACCGGGAACACAACTTACCATGCGGACCTTTCACATTGGTGGTACTGCCAGCGGTAAGGTGGAGCAGGCTGAAATTCGCTCAAGGGGGTCTGGTGCGGTGCGTTTTGAGAGGTTGAATACCGTGCGAAATCCAGCTGGCCGACAGGTAGTGTTGAACCGAAACGGAGAAATAGTAATTGTGGCCCCTGATGGACGTGAGAGGGAGCGCTTTCCAGTAATATACGGCGCCGAACTGGTAGTAGAGGAAGGCCAGGAGATAGAGGCAGGGAAGAAGCTTGCCCAGTGGGATCCGTTTACCGTACCGATTCTTACAGAGGTGCCCGGTGTGGTGAAGTTTGGTGATCTCCTTGAGGGCTTCACCATGCAGGAGAAGGTGGATCCGGTCACCGGAAAGGCAAGCAGGGTGGTGATACAGTACCGTGCAGCAGATTACCAGCCCAGGATTTCCATAAAGGACGAGAGAGGACGCACCTCGAAGCTGGCTAAGGGCAAAGGTGAGGCTCGCTATCAGCTCCCGATAGGGGCCATTATCACTGCCAATGAGGGAGATAAGATAGCAGCAGGAGAGCCTTTAGCCAGAATCCCCAGAGAGACCACCAAGACTAAGGATATTACAGGGGGCCTTCCAAGGATCGCCGAGCTTTTTGAGGTAAGAAAGCCCAAAGAGTATGCTGTTATTACAGAAATCGACGGAGAGGTTTCTTTCGGCAAGGATATTAAGAGCAAGAGGCGGGTGGTTGTTACTCCGGAGTATGGTGACGCAAAGGAATACCTGGTACCCAAGGGCAAGTATATAAAGGTCCATGAAGGAGATTATATCAGGGCCGGAGAGTCGCTGATGGACGGTGTCATCGATCCTCATGACTATCTCAGAGTGAAAGGCATAAAGGACCTTGCCCGATACATGGTTGGCGAGATTCAAGAGGTATACAGGCTCCAGGGTGTAAAGATTAATGATAAACACATCGAAGTGATAGTGCGGCAGATGCTGCGCAAGGTAAAGATCACCGGTGTGGGAGACAGTATATTCATGCTGGGAGAGCAGGTTGAACGTCGCCGCTTTGAGGAGGAAAATGATCGGATAATGGCAGAAGAAGGAGGCGAGCCTGCTTCGGCTGAACCTATGCTTCTTGGTATTACCCGGGCGTCTCTCAGCACAGATAGCTTTATTTCAGCAGCGTCTTTCCAGGAGACCACCAAGGTCCTGACCGAAGCCTCTATAGCCGGGAAGGTGGATTACCTGAGAGGGTTGAAAGAAAATGTAATCATGGGACGCCTCATACCTGCCGGTACGGGCAAGGTATTTTATGAAGAGAAAGAGCGCAGACAGGCTGCAGTGGATTGATGGTGATTGAGCGAGGAACATGGTAAGGCCGGGCAAAAAGCGCGGCTTTTTTTATTACTGTCCTTACCTTTCATATCCTGGTAGTTCGATTGTATCGCATGAGCCGGTATTACACGTGTGATGCTCCACAGAGGGTTTACTACTTGGTTTTTTATCTACAGCAATATTGGCAACACTCATGAGCTTGCCGACATTGGAACTCTCGCATTTGGGGCACAGAACTGAGTCTATCTCATTTTTGCTCATAATGAGGAGCTCAAATATGTAACCACAATTCAAACATCTAAATTCATGAATGGGCATGTTATTAATCCTCCATATTACTCAGTGTCTGAACGGAAAGGCCGATCAGACACAATTTTGAATTCTAAATTTTGAATTAACAAAAGGAAATAATGTAACTTCTCAATAAGTCCGGGCAAATCATATTTTGAGACTATCCACTAGATTCCGGCTTTCGCCGGAATGACGATTGGGTGTAAGGGCCTGTCATTCCGGCGAAAGCCGGAATCTAGACATCTTACCCTGAGTTATTGAGAAGTTACGAAATAATCTTAATGTTAATTGTTCCTTATCTATCTTGCAACCGGTAGTGGAGGAGAATATACGGTTTATTATGGATCTGATTGAATTTGCGGCTAAGCTTAAAAAAAGAGCAGGCGGTGATGCGGGGATGGTCTTGATCCACAATGGGATTGTGCGGAATTCCAGTAGGAATGGAAGACCTGTTAAATCTATTGAGGTAAAAGCGGATTGGGGTAAGTTGTCCCAGATACTGGCCGATACGCGAAAACTCCCTGGCATTATGGCGGCTGAGGCTGAAATACAAGAGGGAAGACTGGGCGTGGGAGAAGATATTATGCTTCTCGGACTTGCCGGAAGTACCAGGGAATATGTTATTATGGCACTGGCATCTACTCTGGACAGAATAAAGAAAGATGTCACCATAAAGCAGGAGTTCAGTAAGTGACAACACAGGAAGATAGTGATCTGCGGCCTGATGTGATAAAGGTATGCAGGCAATTATATAATAAGGGCTTGATTGCCGCTGCAGATGGAAATGTAAGCGTCCGACTTTCCGGAGGGGACATCCTTATAACTCCCGGCGGGGTGCACAAGGGCTTTTTGAATGAGGAAGACCTTGTTGTGGTGGATTCTGAAGGGCATGTCCTTAAGGGGCTGGGTCGCCCCTCTTCAGAGCTGGGCATGCATATGGCAATTTACCGGCAGGACCCGGGGGCCAAGGCAGTAGTGCACACCCATCCTCCCTGGACTCTGGCGCTCAGCCTGTCAGGTAATGAATTGTTGCCCCATTTGCTGATTGAGGGCAAGATGCTTCTGGGAGAGGTGACCATAGTGCCTTTTGAAATGCCCGGCACCGAGGTTTTGGCCCGTGCGGTTGCGGATGCGCTGCATAAAGGACCTGCCCAGATTCTTGCCCATCATGGGGCTGTCACCAAGGGGCCGAGTCTTTGGAAGGCCTTTGAACTCATGGAATGCATGGAGCATATTTCTCGCATAACAGCATTGGCAAAGATGCTGGGGGAACCTACGCCCCTGCCGGAAGGAATCATATGATAGAAATACGTCAGCTCCAGGTCTTTTTGGCAGTGTGGGAAAATCGTAGCTTCAGCCGGGCAGCCCAAGAGGTCCACCTCACCCAGCCGACAGTAAGTGGTCACATTCGGGTCCTGGAAGAGACTTTGGACGTTCGATTGTTCGACCGAAGTGGGAAAGATATAGCGCCAACAAAGGCCGGCGAAGTTCTTTATCCTTTTGCGCGCCAGATATTAAGACTTAATCTCCAGGCTGAACGGGAAATTATAATGTTTTTAGGGCAGGAAAAGGGCAGCCTGGACCTTGGAGGCAGCAATATCCCCGGGCAGTATATTCTTCCGGGTGTGATCGGTCGATTCAAGGCTGACCGCCCTAACATCAAAGTGATATTGCGTATATCGGATACGGCCGCAATCGTTGCTGCTGTTGCCAATAGTGAATTGGAACTCGGGATGGTAGGGGCTGTTGTCCGGAAAAAAAGTCTTAGCTTTGAACCCTGCTTTCACGATGACATGGTCCTGATCGTATCACCGGGTCACCGCCTTGCTGATTGCGGGCAGGCGTCTATAGATGATCTTGCATCCGAGCCCTTTGTTTTAAGAGAAAAGGGGTCGGGTACGCGTTTGGCCACGGAGCGTGCCCTGCAGGCTGAGGGAAATTTGCAACTCAGCGACCTTCAAATTGTGGCAGAGATGGGGAGTACCGAAGCAATCCGCCATGCGGTGAGGGCAGGGCTTGGGTGCTCTATAGTTTCGCGTCGTGCCGTGGCGGACGATCTGGAGCACGGCTTGTTACACGCCCCTGTGCTGGAGGGCGTCCAACTTAGACGGCAGTTCTATCTGATATGGCATAATCAGCGGGTTCTTTCACCTCTTGCTCATGCTTTTCGGAGTTTTTTGCTGTCAGAGGACCTTTCTTAAATCCAGACCACGTGTGCCTTGATAGCTTGGTTCTGTAAATGTGCAAAAATTACCCCTTAACACTATAATCTAATCCCTTGTAATAAACTTCATAGTCCAAAGTTCCCTCGTTATGCCGGACTTGATCCAGCATCCAGATCGCGGAACGTTTTGAAAAGATATTAGATTCCGGCTTTCGCCGGAATGATGCGATCGGTGGGCGATGCCCACCCTACATTCTACATCCTATTGTAGGTGAGCCTAATTCCAGCGCAATTACCCAAACTTATTGAGAAGTTACGGATTTTGTCCCTCATCATATCGGAGATGCTGATAGGAAGGCTAAAGCGGAAAGGAAGTTCTCTTTTGTAGAGGGAAATTTTTTTGCCGGCCGGGCCTTTTCCGAAAACCCAAACGCTCTCTTGGTATGAGTCCTGATGAGGCGTTCCCCAGCCATTTCGCTATGTTCTGGGTATTTTTCCGGAGCTGTTAGTGGTCTAAGGTCTTCTTTGCAGCCAATCAGAAGTAAAGTGGGGGCCAAAAGGCCCCCACTTTTATCTTTTCAGATCAGATAGACCGGTATAAAAGGTCTTAGAATCTGAAGGTCAGGTAGGTCATGACGGACTGGTATTGCCCATCCTCGTCTCCGTAAACATACTGATCCTCATCTTGAACATCTGTGAAGAGGTAGTTTACAGTGATGCCCACGTAGTCGTTAATGGCATAGCTTGCGCCTACATTGATGTCCCAGACCGTATAATTCAGCTCGGAGTAGGACTCCATATCGTTGTTGTTGGCAGGGTCGTAAGTCCCTTTCCATCCTGTGGCGGCATCCAGTCGATCACCATCGGTATGGGGTTCACTGGAAAAGGATACGTCATGCATTTTGCTTTCAGCCATGCTGTAAGAAGTTCCTACATTGAAGCTCAATCTGGGCAGCGGGGCATAGTTGGCAGCGACCATGAAGGTGTGAACTTCGGAATCATAATTCATATGGGAGGAATTCGGACGAACCTCGTCCGAGAGCCAGCCCCCTCAGCCATGGTAATATGGTATATAGAACTCTGAATCCGCCGTTTGTCCCAAATAATTATAGCCAAGCGTCAAAGATAATTTATCCATTGGGGTGACTGTTATGTCTACACCGCTATCTATGCTACTGTTTTCGTACCTGTATTCGAGGTCTTCATCATTCTCCCCCTTGACATATCGGGTATAGGCCGAGACAAACAGCATATCCATTGGACTCCAGTTGGCCTTCAGCTTGGCTTCGTGCTCGTACTCAGGCTCTGTAGACATGTTGTGTGTTCGTGCCCCATATACATACTCATCGTATGAATATTTGCCAGGTACACACGGACCACCTACCGGATCTAAACAGTTACCTGCATCGTCCACACACAGATCGACATGGGTGGGATATGCAGCATCCTCATAGGCATACGGATCATCTACAAAGGTGAATTTGTAGCCGGCCGTTACAGAAAAAGCACTGAATGGTCTCCATTTGGCCTTGGTCTTGATCTTGTGTGTAGTGATATCTCTGTCCGCGATGAAATCTTGGTTTTGCCTGTCTTCATTTTCATACTCATAACCGCCCCTGAGGGTCAGACTGCGAAGCAGGCGGTACCTCACGTCGGCACGGACATTGGCGATATTCCTTTCTTCATCTGAGTCGCGTGTGTAATCATTTTTATCACCCTTAAGATCTATGTCTGCACTGTCAGAGTCGATGGTCTGATAACGACCGTTCAGGCTTACTAACAGATCTCTGGTCAGATTGGCTGTCCATCTCAGCATTCCGGCATCATAGGTTGTGTCCAGATCATGATTACTTCCACCATCTGCTGACAAGCCGTATTCGTCGGCACTTTGATTTTCTGCAAAGGAGTGAATATAGCCGAAAGATACGTTTTGATTCTTGCTGATATCGTATTTACCTTTCACGTGGTGGACCGTCTTAGTAGTCTCAGGGGTCCCGGACAGCTCGAGAGATCCATTGCGGTAGTCGTAATTAACTCCACCATACTTGTCATTGGTGGTTGGGTCCCAGGTCCCCTTGAACGGATCCACTGCAGGATCATACAAATTGTACAGGCGATCACTGTGATTGTCGAATGTCCTGTAGAGAAAGCTATATTCCAAAGAGAGCTGCCCAAAGTTGGCTTCAATAAAAGGCTTGAAGTCCTGAGTCGTCTCATCGATGTCTTTATCATGGGCCACTACATGGCAAGAACCGCACTTGCTCATGCCCATTGCCTGTTGATGTCCTTCTCTATTTTCATAACGATACTGCATACCCACCTTGACGCCTGGTAACATGGGAAGACGAAGGATAGTAGTCGCATCGTATTTTTCATACTCCACACCGAAAGCTTTATCTGGTGCCTCGTTGGAGTTTACGTCAAACCCAGGGTCATCATAATCGTAAGAATGCCACAACTGGGCACCCATTCCCGGGGCTGCGGATGTCGCCTGTATATGGAGGAGTTCATCCTGGCCCAGGCGATGCAGGAATTCCTGGTAAGCGCCGCTGAATTCGAAGATCCGATCCACATCCAGGTGCCCGCTGTAGTCCTGGTCCTGGCTGTCGATGCGCATACCCTCGGCGCCGAACTCTATACCACCGCTCCTGACGTCGACTGAACCGCCGAAAATTCCAACACCGTGTTCGTCCCAAAGGCTCCTGTACTCTGCCGCCTTATTGGGGCTGCCCTTACCATCATCATTTAAGTCATTGAAGCTCGCGCCCACGGAAATCTCAGCATGGATACTCTGTTCACTGTCATCATCTGCCCATACAGCCCCCTCACCAAATGGGAGGAAGACGGCCAAAGCAAAAATGACAAGAATTGCTATATATTTTTTCATCTGTCTGCCTCCTTATTAGCGTGTTAGGCCGGCGCCGTGGCCCGCACCTGTCTGCGATGGTAAATCACTACCGTGAACTGACTGGTGACAAGTAGTACACTTCGTCAGCATTCCACGGGACCAGTCATGTTGTTCCAAACCGTTATATGCATCCAATGTCCCGTGAATGGGCTTGCCTGGCGCATATTCTGTGATAGGCTCTGATGATACAGTTCCTTGCCTGTTGGCATGGAAGTGTCCTTCATGACACTGCAGGCACAGGAAGGGCTCATTCTGTTTTAGGAGGTTGTTTGCCACGGTCCCGTGGGGTTCATGACACTCGAGACAGCTCTCTGAAACAGGGGCATGTTCAAAGACAAATGGTCCCTGATAACGGGCATGACACTTAAGGCACAGATCGTTGAGCCTCTCTTCGGTCTTGAGCATGCCGTCGACCCCGTTCTGTGTACCGTGAGGCTCGTGACAGCTATCGCATGTCATTTTCCCTTCTTTCAAGGGATGGTGAGACATATAGTACATCTTTGCCTTCTGAGATGTATGGCAGGAGGCACAGAGACCTATCTCCTTCTCAACCAGAAGGTGTTTTTCAGGATTATTGTGGATTTTGTGACAGCATGTGCAAGTTACATCACTCAGGGCATGCTCTGAATTTGCCCAGTTCATTTGGGCTCCGGCCTGATGACAGGTAGTACAGACCCCGGCAACTTCATCGATGGCCAGCCCGTCTTTACCGAAGCGCAAAATCTGAGCCGGATCACCGTCTTCGTCCACGTGTACGGACCCAGGCCCGTGGCAGCCTTCACATCCATGTTGGTAGCCATATGCCTCAAAAGACGCTATGCGCATATGAACATTATTATGCCGATCGTTGACGTAGTCTTCGTGACACTCCAAACAGGCTTCGCTGCCTACATATGTTGCCCCAGGTGCCACTTCCGGCACCTTGATGATGCTGGCTCTTTTTTCCAGCATCTGACTACAGCCGATCATACTGCCAATCAAGAGACTTAAACCGACTATGGCAATTAATAATTTCTTAACCATAATTCCCCCATTCCTCCTTGATCTAATATGATACAACCTCAGCTCCCCTTTCTGCTAAGGTAAATTGGGATGATTTTATCACCCTATTACGTATTGTCAAACATTTATATAGATATTACCTGCTCCGATTGATCACCTCCTTTTAGTTATTTCGGCACATGGGCCAGACATAATTGCACTGGCCTTCTCAACAATTTCCTAAAGTCGCAATCGACAATGCCTATAAAATACTTTAAAAATATTTTATAGCTGACCAACCTAAGGTCCTAGTAACCTGAATTTAGCGATTAGCTATAGCTATTAGGATTTAGCTTTGAAAAATCAAGACATTACATTAATTAGAAATAACACCCAACGGGTTCATTCTGTTGAATCCCAAAGGGGACAGCGAAGCTGCATTCAACAGGGTGAAAGTCTGTAATAGCAAAACATCCTGTAATCATTCAATTAATAGCTAATCGCTCAATTTAAGAGTAACTTACTGAGATCATCAGAATCAAAAAATAAACTACCCCACCACAAACAGAGGAAAATAATATTTTAATTTTATTTAAAATATTATTTAGAGTGTACTACATTGTCAAGACAAAAAAACTTCGAGGCATTTGCGCTGTCCCGTTTTTTGGTGTTTCCAGGCCGGGCCGACGATGCCTCTAGCAATACAGGAAGCCGGAAATTTAGTGAATTTGGCAATTAGATCGCCTTGTTAAAAATTATTCGCAATAAATGGCATTCATTGAAAATAACTCTCCCTTCGGAATCTTTTTAATTCCATTTAAATCCCTGTTGTTCATACTCTTCCTTCCTTTTTTGATGGAATAATTCTTGGCATCCTTCATTCATAAATTTACACTGTTTTCGAAAAAGCGTGTATTATCGAATTGAATGCCGATGTCGAAACTGGAAATTCGAAATTAGGTAACGCATCTACATCTTCGTGTTTTTCCCAATTTCAAATTTCAAATTTCACTGCCAAAATACAAGATCAACAAAGTGTAAACTATTTTTGGCTTGTCGTGAAAGATGTCGAATAATCGGCACTTCTCACATTCAGGACAGGGATAATACCTGCTTTGTAACTATTCAGGTTGAAGACTGAAGACTGAAGTACTTCAACCTGAATAGTTACCCTGCTTTAATGCAGAATCTATAACGAAATTCCTTCCAGTTCAACAAACCGTGCATCCAAATAGGTTCCATGTATTTGAAGCAAAGCGACAGAGGCTGGATATCCGTGTCTTGGCTGCCCCGCACTACTTCAACTACTTCTGTCTGAGCGAGATTATCCGTCCATTCGCCATAGTCCATGTTTCCTTGTACTGCGACAACAGGAGCGATTGTTTGCAAAGTTTTAAGTATATCCGGTTTACCAATGTCTCCAGCATGAATGATCAAGTCCGTGCCCTGGAATGTCTTGACAGCCCATGGCGGAAGAAAACCGTGCGTATAGGAGATGACGCCAATGAGATAATTGGTCTTGTGTTGCAATTTTTTTGACGTCAAATAACTCATTCAACAAGTTTCCTGTTTTTCTTCGTTCTATCCCTCGCTTATCTCCACTTTGTTTATTTTATCGCCTTCCTGAATTGCATCCACTACCTCCAGTCCCTTCTCCACCTTCCCAAATACTGTGTGCCTCCCATTCAAGTGCGGTTGCGGTGAATGCGTAATGAAGAACTGGCTTCCGTTCGTGTTCGGGCCGGCGTTCGCCATCGAGATCACTCCCCTCTCGTGTTTCAGAGGATTTCCCTCTAGCTCATCTTCAAACGTGTAGCCGGGACCACCTCGCCCTGTACCTGTCGGATCTCCCCCCTGGATCATGAAATTGCTGATCACGCGGTGGAACGTTACGCCATCGTAAAACCCATCTCGGGATAGGAACACGAAGTTGTTGACCGTTTTCGGTGCGTGCTGGGGGTAGAGTTCCAATTCAATAATGCCCTTGTTGGTCTCAATCGTTGCCTTATACATCTTGATTAGATCAATCTGCATCTCAGGTGAACTATCCCACTGCTTCTTGGTCATAGAAAATTCCTCCTTGGAGGCTGTCCTGCAAACATTAGTTGCATATCAGCCAGTTATTTAGCAAAATATCCATAAAATCAGTTAAGTGGTGTTGGTGGTGAGTTCTATGAATTACTGTGTATATTCCAATATTTCAGTTTCTGCATATTCGCTCTCATCTCCAAAAAAAAGAGGATTGATTATTCGGCAGGCTATGAACACAAGAACCGAAAATTTTCCCGATTGCCTCTGAAATATTTATGAAGGCCGAGATGAAAAAAGTCAAGGGAAAAGCTGGTCAGGGCAACACGTCCCCTAAATTCTAAATCCGTCCCCTAAATCGAGAGATATCCGCCCGTAAAGGGCATTCTTTATCCAACGGCCATGTTGCCAGTCTGGCCAAAAAAACAGGTGCTCAACTTGTCATCAACCTGGACGTCCATGCTCCCGAAGACCTGATTGATCAAAACTTGGCAAAGCAGGTTGTTTGTGGTGTTGGGTTGACCGAGCAGGATTTTGAGATCATGCAGAAAAATGCATCGGTATTTCTATAAGATCGTAATACGATTTTATCTATATGTGGAGGTTTTATATAAATAAAATACAATATATTGTTGACAAGCCAGGTCTAAATAAGATAAAAGACGCTAACTTGAAAAATGTCATTATTTACGACTTTTAGCAATCACTGGTGGTCAGTATGCGTACGGTTTTGGTTATCGACGATGAACAAGCGATTGTAAATCTGCTGTAACTGGCGTTAACGGAGTTCGGATATAATGTTGAAACTGCGGCCGACGGCAGAGAGGGGATTCAAAAATTCGATAAAAAGTTCATCGACATTATAATAACAGATATCTGTATGCCGGACATTGGCGGCAAAGAGGTCGCTCGGCATGTCCGCAATTCCAGCCGCAAGGCTACTCCGATTGTCGCTATTTCCGGAATGCCATGGCTGCTTAAGGATAGCGACTTCGATAAGGTTCTTGCCAAGCCCTTCTCACTCAAAGCCCTGTATGACACTATTGAGCACCTGGCCAAGTAAGCCTCACAAGCTGATAGGAAATCGCCTTTTGCGATTTGAGCCGAAATTGCACTCCCAAGCACCACACACTAATTTTTTTTTAGCACTATTGGAAGCTAGAGGTTATGGAGTTTTCAATTTAACCCTAAATTCAAACGTCAATTAAATTATTAAACTAACTCCGTCCCTCAAATTTCTGTCCTGGACTGCTTTTCAAAATCCCGGATGAGTTCTTCCCAGAAAGCCAATTCAGCAGGCGCGCCACCTACCGAGAAGACAACCGCATCCTTCTCCGGACCGGAGCAGCATACGGCGGAAAGGGCAGTGGGAATCCAAACCAGAAGTTGAATTTTTTCTTCATTGTCTTAGTGTGAATCTATGAGCATGAAAGCAAGATATATAGTCGGAATCGATCTCGGGACTACCAACTCTGCCGTGGGCTATGTGGATTTACATGATGCAAGTCCAGGTTCCATTAATATACTTACCTTTGATGTACTACAGATTGTAGGCCAAGGTCGAGTGGCCGAAAGGCCGACTTTGCCGTCATTCCTTTACCTGTCAGGGGAATATGATCTCCAGGCCAGGGCAACTGCCCTTCCCTGGGACCCTGATAGGACCTATGCGGTTGGCTCCTTTGCCAGAGATCAAGGTGGGCTTGTGCCCGGAAGGCTGGTCTCTTCAGCCAAGAGCTGGCTGTGCCACGGGGGGGTGGACAGGGAGGCCCCTATTCTTCCGTGGGGCGCAGGGGTCGAGATAGATAAGATTTCACCTGTTACCGCGTCATCCCGCTACCTTCAGCATATCAGAGAGGCCTGGGATCATGGCATGCCTGAGCCTCTGGAAGCGCAAATGGTGGTCTTGACTGTGCCGGCTTCCTTCGACGAGGTTGCGAGGGAACTTACTGTACAGGCGGCAAAGGAGGCGGGTTTACCTTCCGTGACTTTATTAGAGGAGCCTCTGGCTGCTTTTTATGCATGGCTCTCCTTTCATGAAAGGCAATGGAATACTTTTTTGTACCCCGGAGATCTTCTTCTGGTATGTGATGTTGGCGGTGGTACGACTGACTTTACCTTGATTTCCTGCGAGGGAGACTCGGACACTCCCAAGCTTGAAAGGGTGGCAGTAGGGGACCATCTGCTTTTAGGCGGGGATAACATGGATCTTTCCCTGGCGGCCTTGGCAGAAAAGGCCCTTGGCCAGGAATTGGACACTGCCCGCTGGAATGCATTGTATCATCAGTGCAGACAGGCAAAGGAGACCCTTTTAGAAGATGGGGGGCCAGGAAAAACCACACTCAGGCTTACTGGCCGTGGGCGATCCCTGATTGGCGGCACTATGATGACAGATCTTAACCGGGATCAGGTGAATGATGTCCTTATCGAAGGTTTTTTCCCCGAAGTGGATCTTAAGGCAGGCGATTTTCTGGAAAGGGGCGAAACGGGTCTCAGGGAGATGGGGCTTCCCTATGTAAGCGATCCGGCTGTGACCAAGCATCTGGCCCGTTTTCTCTTAAAGCAGGGCGGAGGCCGGATGCCCACTGTGGTGCTCTTTAATGGTGGTGCACTCAAGCCCGGTTTGATACGAAATCGCCTAAAGGGGATATTGACATCCTGGTCCGGACGCCCTGTCAGGGTTTTAGACAGCAGGTCCCTTGACCTGGCGATATCCTGGGGAGCCACATATTATGGACTGGTTACACAGGGCCTCGGGCTTCGAGTGGGCGGAGGTATGGCAAGGTCCTACTTCGTGGGGGTGGCCCTGGATGAGAAGAACCGTGCCCCTATGGGAGTCTGCCTGGTGGAGAGGGGGACAGAGGAGGGAAAAGAGGTAGAGGTCTTAAAGACCTTTCGGGTCCGGACAAACAGGCCAGTGAAGTTTTCACTCTATAGCTCTACCACCCGTAAGGGAGATAAGGTGGGAGATCTGGTACCGGTGGATTCCGAAGACCTTATCGAGCTTCCACCACTCCAGACGGTTCTACGTTACGGCAAGAAGGGACGTGATGTACAGATTCCCATCAGATTAGGGGCAAAGGTCACGGCCATAGGGACCCTGGAACTCTATTGTGAGTCCCAGGAGAGCCCCCACAGGTGGCGTTTGCAGTTCCAGCTCAGGGATTCAGAGACAAATGGCATAGATTCGACCTCTCAGGTTGAAGGGGTGCGGGTGGCCCCATCTGATGAACAGATGGAGGAAGAGCCGAAGGGGCTGTCCAAAGAAGACCTTAAGGCCCTGGAGGAGGCCAGGGAAGAGATCCGCAAGTGCTTTGTACCGGATAAGGGAGACAAAGCCCTTGCACCATCACAACTCCCAAGGCGTCTGACAGAGTGCGTGGGCATGGAGAAGGACCTGTGGTCACTTCCTCTGTTGCGTTCCCTGGCTGATGCATTACTCGATATGAAGGCCGGACGTGGAAGATCCCCGCAACACGAGGCCAGATGGTATAATTTGACAGGTTTTTGTCTCCGTCCCGGGACCGGCGAGGTCACTGATCCGTGGCGAATCAAGAAGATATGGCCTTTTTATTTTGATGGCCTGGTTTTTTCAAAAGAGATGGAGCCAAGGCTTCAGTGGTGGATTTTCTGGCGGCGGGTTGCGGCAGGTCTGGGCTCCGGGCAGCAGACACAGATATTTTCTACCATGTCAAGTGCTTTATTGCCTGTCCTGTCCAAGAGGCGCAAGCGGGCCAAAGTGAAGCCGATTAAAGTATCTCAGGAGGAGAGGCGTGAGATGTGGCTTTTTGCCGCCAATCTTGAACGACTTGAGATATCCGGCAAGATAGAGCTCGGGAGGGAACTTGTCTCAAATCTTGTTAAGAACCGGTCGTGGCGGGGTGCCTTGTGGGTACTTTCCCGCATAGGCTCAAGACAACCGCTTTATGGACCGGCCAATAAGGTGGTGCCTCCCGGAGAGGTATCATCCTGGCTGGAGGTCCTAAAAAAACAAGAATTGAAGCAACCCCAGAAGCTTATTAATGCCACTATCTCCATGGCAAGACTTACCGGAGACAGGACCAGGGATCTGCAGACCGCTTTCCGCCAGGAGGTAATCACCTGGCTCCAGTTGTTAGGGGCCGGTGAGAAGAAACTGGAACCATTACGGAAAGCCGTTCCTCTTGCAGGAAAAGAGAAAAACCATGCCTTCGGGGAGAGTCTGCCGGAGGGCCTTATCCTGGAGCAGGTAGATAACAAGTGAACAGACGGGCGATGTTTTGTGCCTGAGGACGCCGCCGTCCCGGGCGATTTTCAACGACCGGATACGTTATCTCTTAGCCGACGAGGTCGGGCCGAGAGCTAGATAACCTCTGCTACTGACACAGTGCGATCCCCAAGCATATTCACATAGCTCCCCAGCTCGTTGTCATACCATCCATAGATGACCGCCTGGGTGATTGCAATTTTCAACATGTCCTGCCCGATTTTCTTTAGGATTTCGTGTTCTGTGATTTGACTCACCTTTTGTAGGTCTATGCTTACCTCTGCTGTGCGGGTATGGGTTTCATTGGCTTCAATAATAGCCCCGGCTTTTGGAAGTCCGATAATATCACAGGAGACATTCTGTTCTTCAGTATAGTGAAGATATCCACGGTGATCGCGAGCTGCAGCGTCCCTGTAAATTGAGTTTATTAATTCCTTTCGAATCGATTCGCCGGAAGGTTCTTCCTGCAGGTTCACTACAAGAATAATTAATGACCCTGTTGTAGTTGGAATCCTCACGGATTGAGCAATAAACCCGATCTGTTTCATCTCCGGCATCACAAGTGCGAGGGTATTTGCCGCCCCTGTCGTGGTCAATATAATGTTGTTCAGGACGCTCCGATTCTTTCGCAGATCTATTGCCCCTGATTTTGGAAGCCGGTCCAAGACTTGTTGTGAGCCTGTCACTGCATGAACAGTAACCATTGAAGCGGTCAGGATTTTTTTAGAGCCAAAAGAGTCCAGAAGGGGTTTTATCATGTGCGCCAGGCAGGTGGTTGTACATGAAGCATTGGAAACAATCCTGTGCACTCGCGGGTCATAATCATTTTCATTAATGCCCATAACGGTCGTAACAGCGTCATCAGGCATGGGTTTTGTCTTGTCTTTTATTTTAAAAGGGGCCGAGACGATTACCTTTTTTGCCCCGCTCTCAAGGTGGCCCCTCACAGAACCCTTTGGTCCATCCGGGGAGAGAGTGGGATCAGTGAATTGCCCTGTAGTATCTACCACGAGCCTGGCACCATGTTCCCGCCAGCCAATATCTTTCGGATTTCTGGAATGCCGCAATATCTTGATCTTCATGCCGTCTACGGTCATAGACCCCGCCTTTTCGTCCACATCCCGGATCACTTTTTCCCCCTTGTATCCATAAAGGTAGCCACCAAGGGATCCGTAAGTAGAATCTCTTTCCAGGTAGTGTGCCAGATCCATTAGCGATGTCCCAACGTTTCGTCCCAGGTTGACCACTATTTCATTAAAATATTTCCGCGCAACATGGTGCCACAAAGTCAGTTTCCCAATTCTTCCAAGGCCGTTTATGCCCAGTTTTAGGCCGTTATTACCCTTATTTTTTGAGATATTTTCCATCTTAGTCCTCTTCCATCTTTTTGATTTTCATTTGACCTGAGTAGATAGATCCCTCCAGGCCGTCAATGCTGATCCAGTCTCCTGATCTCAGCTCTATCCCATTCAACGAACAGGTCCTTTGCTTTTCCATGCAAACAAGGTCTGCACATCCCACAACACAAGTCTTTTCCAGCCTGTGGGCCACAATTGCAGCATGTGAGGTGGAGCCTCCACGGGCTGTGAGCAGGCCGTCAGCCTCATAGACCTCCTGGATGTCATCAGGAACAGTATCGTTTCTGATAAGAATCAGGCATATCTCTGGTTCTGCCTTTCGCCAATGTTTGATCTCTTCCTGGCTGAACACGATTCTCCCGGTCATGGCACCTCCGCTCACCGCTATCCCGTGCCCGAGGAAATCGGCAGGCTGCCTCTCTGCTGAATCGAAGGAGTAGACTTTTTTTCTTTCCCTTATGACCATATTGCGGGTCTGCAGAGGATACAGGTCTTTTGTCTCAGGACTTTCAAACGTAAATTCGATCTCCTGTGGGCTCCATTTTCTTTTATAAACAAGCTCCTTTGCCCATTCCCTTATACCAAAATAGACTTTTGGGAATATGGCTTCAAGTGTTGCATCACTCTGCCTGTTTTCGATCTCTGCCTGATTTTTTGAAATAGGAAGTGTCCTCACCAGGCCTGAAACCACGTCCTCGCCTTGATTTCCAAGTGTAAAATCGCCCCATAACCCAAGCGTATCTCCAGACCATCTGGGACTGTGAGTAAAAAATACCCCTGCACCGGACATGCGGGATAGATTGCCAAAGACCATGGATTGAACCGTTACAGCCGTTCCCCAGTCATCGGAGATACCCATGATCTTACGATAGGTTTCAGCCTTGGGTGCGTACCAGGAATCAAAGACCTTTCTGATAGCCACAAGAAGTTGCTCAAAAGGAGATTCCTCGATCTCTATACCATTGTCTAGAATCAACGATTTATAAGTCAAAGCAATATCCTTCATATGTAATCCGGAAAAATGCATTTTGTAGGGTTTGCTTAAACGTTTTTTAAAATCATCCATAATATCATCAAATTTATCTCTTTTCAGGCCAAAGGCCATACCGTAAGACTGGAGAAATCGCCGGTAGGTATCCCAACTGAACCACTCATTACCTGTTTTGGAAACCATTCCCTGAACGATATTTTTATTTATTCCAACATCAAGGAATGTGTCCATCATTCCGGGCTGAGGAATTGCGGAACCGCTCCTCACTGCCAGAAGCATGGGATTGTGAGGGTCTCCAAAGGTCTTTCCTGTCATTTTTTCAAGGGCAGCCATTTCAAAAGCAACCTGCTCCTCGAAGTTTTTCTTCGCAGGCCCATAGTGATCAACAATTTTACGGCATCTGAAAACTTCGGTTGTGATAATGAAACCAGGCGGAACAGGCAGGCCATAACTGTTCAGCTTGACCAGATTGAACCCCTTGTTGCCGAGACGGATAATGTCTGAAACGCCTTTATTTATGGAATATATTGGCGTTATCACCTTTTGAGGGTCATAACTGAGCAGCAAGCGCAGGTCCTCTTTTGGGAGTTCATCAGACTGATGGTAAAGGGTATTTAGAATATGGCTAATAAATAGATCAAGTTGCTGAAGACCTAAAGAGGTCGCGATGCTGTCGCGCAAGAACATCTCTGTTATACGGTGAGGAAATTTTTTTCGGTCATCAGTCTCTTCAGGCGGGAGATATTTGGGCATTAACTTTTCAGTAGGGATCTGGTCCAGTATCCTAGCCAGATTTTCCTGGTGAATATTGTTGAAATAGTCATTAGCAATATTACTCACAGCCTGGGAGAAGCCACGGAAGATGTCCAGATACTGAGTTAAGGAAAACCCCCTGATTTTGAGGGAATGGGCCAGCAGATCCAGTTGGTGTTCTATTTCCAAAGATGAGAAACCATCCAATTTAAGTGCCAAATCAAAGAGGCGTAAGTAATCAAAAATCTGGGAAAAGGTGGCCTTTGTAATCAGTTTAAGATCAATGGTCTCAACGATTTCCTCAAAAAGCACATTCACTGGGGACTCCAGCCGGAAAGTCAGCCCCAGTGCATCAAATTTCATCTCGTGGTAGCTTCCATACATGGATGGGATGTCAACGGTAAGATGCCTTTTTCTGTATATGTTTTCCCTGATTTCATAGTCCTCGGACGATAGAATAACTCCCTTCAGTTTCTCAAGGTAACCCAGCAGCATTTCCAGCTTCAGCCTGCCATCTTTCTCATTAAGGGTCTTTTCCAGTTTGTCTATATCAGGCAACCCGCTGAATCGGAGCTGCGCCAGGTAGGCATTTATTTCAGTGAGTCCCAGATGGTATTTCTGATAAAGGAGCTTGTAGAAAGTAATTCCCAGTTCAATTCTTTTGAAGTCAAGCTCTGATACACCCGGAATTTCATTTGCCGATGCCTTGAGACGATCATTCTCAATATTCAGAAGATCTGCCACATCTTTAAGCCCCCCGGCATGAAAAAGATGGGTGATAACACGGTGGACGCCATCAATATGCGGCCCTTCTATCTCAACCTGTTCGTAAATATCCGGAGGTACAAAAGGCCTTATCTTCTCTTTATTTCTGGTCCTCCAGAAGTTCAGAACGGCTTCCATAAGGCCGATGAGTTGGTTACTGCTCTCAACGTGACTCTGCTTTCTCAAAAAGTGGATAAGTGGGTCCTTGCGCATGCATATTTCGTCGATTTCGGTGGAGATGTCCCTGAGCTTCCCCTCTGCTCCGATGTCATTGAAATATGAGGGGAAGAGACGGGCCAACTGCTTGACCAGGTTATAAACCGGACCAATGTCGCTATTTAGCAACTGAGTTATGTCGCGCGGGAAAATGTCAGTATCTTTTATTAACACACCGCTCAGTGAAAGGTGGATGATCAGAGAGGACAGCAGTTTTTTTGACCATTTGGGGTTCATCTCGATAAGTTGAATCCAGGTACGTATATTTTGAATATGTGCTGGATTTGCCCTGATCTGCCAGTCTTCACCTACCCCTTTTATCTCCGGCGTCTGGAATCCGAGGGAAACAACTGAATCGATAAAAAGTTCTACAAGTTCACTCTCTTTAGTCTTATAGACCCCCCGCCCTATGTTCAGAACACAGTTCAATGCCGTCACTGGGAATTTTTCTATACTCCTCCTTAAGATTGCAAAAGTCTTTTCCAGGGATTGCTGAACGGCCAGAGGATCTTCATGATGAATGAGCCAGGCAAGGGTTCGATTGATGTCTCTTAAGGTCTCTTCGTGAACAGGTGAAAGACCTGTAGTATCCATAATGCGAAGGAGAAACAGCAATTTCCAGTGGTTTCCCTGTGCCTTATCATCTCTGGCATTGAGGAGTTCTTGAGGGATCTCACTGTAAATGGTGATGATTTGACCATATCCCGGAAGTTTAACAAGTCGATCCAAAATGGTCTTTGAGCTGTCGTCCGAAGCGCGAACAATACTCTCCAGCCTTTCCTGACAGGCCTTCAGATATTTGTGGGAGATCGGTTTGAAAATTTTATCCAATCCTGCCTTTCCGGATTTTTTTTCAAACCAGACCAGCGGATCAACCTGCTCTAACCAGTAGTCATATGTATATCGAAAGTACTTGATCAAAAGGTGATTTACGGCAGTAAAGCCTGATCCTGAAGGGACTGCTTGAGAATAGCTCCTTCCAAGCCTGTTGAGCTGATAAAAACTTTTAACAAATAAAACAAATGTCTCTTTTGGATAATGCCTGATTCTGTCAAATGCATAGTCCATAACAGGCAAGAATCTGAAAAGATCAGCGCCGGCATCTTTAATGATCTTTTGAATAAAAGAGAGGAGATTGTCAGACGCATTGATCCTAAGTTTTTCGTCCTGAGAGGAATCAATGGCCAGGAAAAAGATGTCTATATACAGTCTTGCTGCTTCAGGACCTTTGGCGTGGGTTCGGAGTACGTGGGAATAATTAAGCGCATAGCCTCTTGCTTCCTTTACGATAAATTCCCAGTTTTTGTAAGGGTGGCAAATTTCTTCCAGGAAGGTCTGCAACCTTTCTCTGACGCCACGGTATTCACCCATGACCTCTTGTAAAATTTCATATCTCTGATCAACAGTGACATCAACGCGGCTGTAGGCAATATTGACCTCTAGAGCCTTGGGTGGCATTTCTCGTATATTCTCCTATTGGAAATTATTGGCCTTGTACTGAAAAATTTGGTTGGTCCATGACCGATTTCTTATTATATATTTGTAGTATAATACCTTTCTTATCATCAATATTTTTAGATTCAAGTACTGACCTGGCAAAAAGCAACATTTTATAAAGGCATGGGAGAGATGAACAATCTCAAAAACTCAGAGGTAGTCCGGATCAAGGCCCATATGGCTGGGACCGTGGTGGACATAAACCACTCACTCAGGCCCGGCATGCATGTGAGGGAAGGTGAGGAGCTTTTGACACTGGAGAGGATGAAGCTTTTCTGTACGGTTTCAGCTCCGTGCACAGGTGTGGTAACTGCTGTGATGGCAGGGTTTGGCAGCAGAGTTCTGGAAGGGGAAATATTGCTTGAGATGGAGGTTCAGGGGTGCTGAAGTCCAGGTAGCCCTGCCATTGGTTTCAGGAGGCCCTTTTCTCCATCCAATTCATAGTATCCGCCAATTAACAGCGGATAATTGTCAGGTATATGACCTGCGGGAAGATCAGTGATTATGGGGACCCCAATGGAGCTGAGTCGGTCCTGCAACAGTGTCTGTAATAACTTTTCCGGCTTTCCTGTTTCCTGGAGTCGGCCCACAGCAATTCCCGCCAACCTGGATAATCTTCCTGTAAGTAAAAGCTGCGTCAGCATCCGGTCAAGGCGATAAAGGGCCTCATTATGATCCTCAATCAAGAGGATTGCTCCATCCCACTTGGGCTCATAAGCTGTACCGATAAGATGGGTAACACAAGTCAGATTTCCTCCAATGAGTGGGCCTTTTGCCTTGCCGGGGCTAAGGGTAGTGCCGGAAAGGCTGGGGAATTCTCCTTGATCAAGGCATGTCCATAGGGCTTTTCTTGCGAGTTTTGCTGTGATCGGCAGGGTTGACATCAGAGGGCCGTGTATTGATAGATGACCTTGTTGGAAAAGGGCCGAGTGGAGGAAACTTACATCACTAAAACCTATCAGTACCGGAGCCTTATGCCCAATTTGGTCCCATGGTACCATGCTCAGCCAACGCAAGGATCCGTATCCCCCCCTTAAACACCATACAATGTCTATGGATGTGTCCAAAAGAAGACTTGTAAATCTGCCGGCCTGGAGTTGGTCCTTCCCTGCAAGATAGGGCAGGGAAGGCATATCCTCGGTCTGATCAGTAAATATATCATTTATAATCTCGAGCCACGGGGCTTTTTCTTCAATTATCTTAAGACCTGCATCCAGCTTTTCTGATTCCAGCGGACTGGAGGGAGCAAAAAGGGCCACACGACGGGGCTTGGTATGGACTGAGGAGTAAGGCATTTTCTTGACTTTGCTTTAGTAGTTATTAATTTTACTTTACTTTTAATCCACAGATTTCGCAGATTACACGGATTACTCTAATCATTTAAAGCCTTTGATTGTATATGGACGACATGTCTGAAAATATATAGTACAATACTTTTGAATTATAGAATATATAATTACACTGCAAAAAGACCTAAAATCTGTTTTTGCTTAAAATGCTTCAGATGCAAGGCGTGAGATTTCCGAGGAATGAGGCGTACTTAGCGTACGTCGCAGTGACGAGGAAATCGAAGCAACGCAGCAGATGAGATATTTTTAGCGGAATCATATCAAAAAAATATACAGTGAGATAGTAAGAATATGGGTAAAAAGAAAAATTATTACAAGCTACTCGGTGTTTCAAAGAATGCCTCTCCTGAAGAGATCAAGAAGGCATTCCGAAAAATGGCACTCAAGTATCATCCAGACAAAAATAAAGGGGATAAAACTGCTGAAGAGCGTTTCAAAGAGGTTAACGAGGCCTACGCAGTGCTGAGTGATCCTGAAAAACGACGTCAGTATGATACCTTTGGTTCCACGGAATTCCATCGCAGATTTACACAGGAGGACATCTTCCAGAATTTTGATTTTAGTAATATTTTTCAGGACATCGGAGGCCGTGGAGTCTTTTTTGGCGGACGAGGCGGAGCCGAAGTCCCCTTTGATGATATCCTGGGCCAGGTCTTTGGTGGTAAACGTGGCGGCTTTGGTGGCCGTTCATGCAAACAAGGTTTTCAGTATTCACAACCAATCGGACAGGACGTGGTTATGGAACTGGCCCTTTCCCCTAAGGAGATCTTTAAAGGCTCACATAAGTTGATATCTATCCGGACCGGCGGCAATCCTGAGCGAATCTCCGTACATATACCAAAAGGCATTAGCACTGGGAAGAAAATCCGGGTAGCAGGCAAAGGGGGACAGGGACCGGGAGGCAGAGGTGACCTCTACCTGCTGATCAGTCTCAAGCTTGATCCCGGTTTTCGTTCAAGCGGTTCAGATGTGGAAGTAGACAAGGTTATAAAATTTACTGATGCCTGCCTTGGTACGGAAGTGGAGGTCCCGACTGTGGAAGGGGGGACAGTGAGGCTAAAGATACCTGCAGGTGCACGGTGTGGACAGAAGTTACGTCTGAGGGGGAAGGGTCTCCCGACTGCTTCCGGTGGCAGAGGAGACGAATATGTTCGAATAATGATTGAAGTGCCGGCCAAGCTTACTTCGAAACAGGAGAAACTGATATTAGAGTTGAAAAAGCAAGGTCTTTAGCAATTATTAAGCAATCAAAAAAAACCTGATTGCTTATAACGCATGCTTAACAATATAATTTTTTACCGCGTTTACTTCTGCAGGTAAGATTTTACATCTGCTAGGCCTGCTTTCAATTCCTTTTAATGACTCTGGTCGCTCCGGTTTCCTGCCTATGGCCTTACGTACAGCCTCAGGGAATTTTGCCGGATGTGCAGTGGCCAGACAGATAGTGGGTCCTTTGGGTAGATCAGGCCCCAGCCTCTCAGCCGCGGCTACCCCTACTGCAGTGTGTGGGTCCAGAATATAACCTGTTTCCTTATAGATGTCCCTGATAGTTGTGATCGTTGATGCCTGGTCTATAGAAGCAGAGGCGAAATCCTTTCTTACCTGGGCTCGTTCCTCCTGACTAATTATAATTTTGTCTTTTTTATCAAGAAAGATAAATGCCTGTTTTATCCGTTCCGGTTCCTGATTGTACAGGTAATAAAGATAGCGCTCAAAATTGCTGGCGATCTGGATATCCATGGAGGGGCTTATGGTGGGAATCACTTCACTTTTGGTGTAGCGGCCCTGAAGGACAAAACGAGTCAAAATATTGTTCTCATTGGTGGCAAGGACCAGTCTTCCTATATTGGGCTGAATAAGCTGTTTTGCTATATACCCTGCGAAGATATCTCCAAAATTCCCGGTTGGTACAGAGAAATTGACTGATTCAGATCCTGTTTGCTTTTTCACCTTCAGAGCGGCATAGACATAATATACGACCTGGGCAAGGACCCTGGCCCAATTGATGGAATTGATGGAACCCAGATGATATCGGGCCTTGAAGTCGAGTTGATTGAATATGGCCTTGACTATGGCTTGGCAGTCATCAAAAGTGCCTTTCACTGCAATATTAAAGACGTTCTTCTCCGGCACAGTGGTCATTTGAAGGGCCTGTATTTTACTCACCAGTCCCTGGGGATGGAGTATAAAGACGTTTATATTATCCTTTCCTCTGACCCCATAGATGGCGGCACTGCCAGTATCTCCGGAAGTGGCGCCGAGGATGTTCATGTTCTCGCCTGATGTCCTAAGAAGAAGAGAAAACAGGTTTCCCAGGACCTGCAGGGCAATGTCCTTAAAGGCCAGGGTGGGCCCATGGAAGAGTTCCAGGACATAGTGTTTCCCAACTTTAACAATAGGAGTGACGTCAGGTGTGTCGAATGTGGTATAGGCATCGTTAATTAGGGACTCAAGCTCTTTGTCTGAAAGATCGTCAACAAACAGGCCAATAATTTTCAGGGCAAGCTTTGGATAACTCAGACCTTTCCATTCATCAAGAGTGGCCGAATCCACAGATGGGAGGGGGTCCGGCAATAACAGCCCTCCGTCTGCAGCAAGCCCCATCATTACGGCCTCTGTGAAAGATATGGGATTAATCCCTCCGCGGGTGCTTATGTATCTCATCTAATCCTTTCCATGTTCGTGGTGACGGCTATGGAGTTCAGGGCTCTCAATGGGACCTCCGGCCAGATCCAGGGCGTGTTGCAACTCTTTAGTAACCTGTTCAGTGGCGCTTATTGCCTTTTTGAGTGCTTCTTTTACCTGGATATTGTCTGAATCTTCAAACAACTTGGCCCACCTGTCGATTTCGGCTATGTGCTCATGGTTGTGCGCAATCCAATGGGGCAGGAGTATCCTCAGTTTTTCCAAATCGGTCATTTAAATGCAGACTCCTTTTGGCATAGATATTTCAATATTAAGAGGTGTTATTATAACGTTTTCCAATTTAATAGTATAGGAATTTCCATTTTTCAGACAGGATAAACAGGATAAATAAAAATCATACCTGCCTGTGCGTCATACGCAGACAGGTAAATCCTATTTATCCTGTCTGAAAGAGTCTCGCCTTAGGCAGCTAGTTTAAGTTATTATTAATTGAAAGGGAACTATTCTTGAGGTTCCAATATGATCCTATTTTTTAATAGATCAATGCTGGCAATGCGGGCAGGAATGGTCTTGGGGGCATCAAATAGCCCCTGTATTCTGACCCCTTCAGGACAGAGTTCTACCAGGATGGCATCCCGCAATATCTCTTCTTCCGTATCGTCTTTTTTAAGATAGATTGTGGATTGGCACATTTCTTCAGGTCCTTTTATGAAATTGAGTTTGAAGGCACTATTTCGGTTTATCCGGGTTATGAATTAAAATAAAATACCTCCAATTCCTCAATTCCTCAATATCTATTTAGTGCCTGAACGGAAACCCCAAAATTTGTTTTCTCAATTTTGGTCAGGGACAATTAACAATTAAGGTCACTTCCTTTTTTAAATTCAAAATTCAAAATTTAGAATTCAAAATTGTGTCTGAACGGCCTTTTCGTTCAGACACTACCTATGCATACCCTCCGCCTCGCATCTGCAGCACCCTATAAACGGTTACAGCTCGGTGGGTTGCGGTAAAACGGGCGTTGTAATCCCGTGAACGGTTACCATTAAACTAACAGCTAACAGCTAATCGCTCAATTTAGCTTTTGTTCAATTTTATCCGGGTTAGGGGATTTTCTTAAAAAAATCTGTTATTATGCAAATTTATGAAAGAAGGAAATATAGAAATGGCAAGCGATCAGGGACACAATAATGGAGATGAAATATCCATAGTACTTATCGCGGTCCGCTTCAGGCCAAAATGGCCTCCGTCCCACTACAATGCGGGTAATATTCCGGTAATGGATGCAGAGTGGTTAGTGGTGCCCACAGAACACGGAATTGAGGTCGGCAGGGTACTCGGACGTCCTGTAGTGATCAAAATGCCTGTGAAGGTCCTTCCTCCCAAGGTGGAGCGTTTGGCCAGCACTCATGAAATAGAACTCTACTACCGGAATCTGGATCGGGAAAATGACGCCCGGGATGTCTGCGCAGAGCGTATTCGTGCCCTGGGTCTTTCCATGAAGCTGGTCAGGGTGGAGAGCTTTTTCGATGGAAGCAAGGTCGTATTTTACTATTCTGCAGAGGGCAGAGTAGATTTCAGGGAATTGGTAAAGGACCTGGTAAAGACCCTGCAGACAAGAGTGGAAATGTGTCAGATAGGCATAAGACACGAGACCAAAATGAAAGGAGGAGTAGGAGCTTGTGGTCGGGAGTTATGTTGTGCCAGCTTTCTTCAGGGTTTTGATCCTGTATCCATAAAGATGGCCAAAGCCCAGAATCTCCCTTTGAATCCAAACAAAATATCTGGAATTTGCGGTAGATTGCTATGCTGTCTTACCTATGAGTACGGAACATATCTGGAATTAGCCAAAGGCATGCCTCTCCTTGGAAAACCTTGTGATACTCCTGCCGGACAAGGTAAAGTGATACGCCGAGACATACTGAGCCAGACAGTCACAGTGGTTCTTCCTGATAACACGCAACAAAAATTTAAAATTTTAGAGCTTGAGCAACATCGTTTGCAACAAAAGAAAAAGCCCAAATCTTCAGCTAAATCAATCACCCATTCACCAAAGCAAAAGCGATTTGGAAGTAAACCGGGGATGGAGAAAAAGAGGCGGGAGCATTCAACTGCATCTAAAGATAATGCCAGCCGTCCCAAGGATAGAACTAAAGGGAAGAATTTAAAAGCAAAGGGAAAGAATAGGCGTAATAGGGCAGGACGCGTGCCATCCGCGTCCAAAAAAGGAAATTCCTAACCTATCAATAAATTACTCAATGAAAAACAGATTCTACATAACAACACCCATTTACTATGTAAATGCAGAACCCCATCTGGGACACGCATATTCAACTGTGATTACTGATGTGCAGAACCGGTTCCACAAGCTTCGCGGGGAGGAGACCTTTTTCCTGACAGGAACAGATGAACATGGGGACAAAATTGTTCAGGCAGCAGAAAAGCAGGGGATAGACCCAAAGACCTATGCAGACAGGATAAGCTCCTTGTTCAGGGAGTCCTGGCCCCTCCTGGACGTAAAGCCTGACAGATTTATTCGCACCACGGAGCCGGAACATATCGCAACCGTGCAGCGCATACTGCAGGACGTCTATGACAGAGGGGACATAGTCTTCAGGGAATATGAGGGGCTTTACTGCTTTGGGTGTGAACGCTTCTATATGGAACGGGAACTTGAAGACGGAAAGTGCCCGGACCATGGTACTGTCCCTGTACGGTTGAAGGAAAAAAATTATTTTTTCCTTATGAGCCGTTATCAGGACTGGCTGATAGACCATATAAAGAAGCACCCGTTGTTCATCACGCCTGAGCGTTACAGGAATGAAGTGCTGTCCTTCTTAAAGGATCCCCTGAATGACCTTTGCATCTCAAGGCCCATCAGCCGTCTCACGTGGGGCATACCCCTTCCGTTTGACGATAAATTTGTAACCTATGTCTGGTTTGATGCCCTGATCAACTATCTGACCGGGTTGGGATATCCGGATGGCCCCAATTTTTCAAAGTTCTGGCCGGTGGCCGAACACGTGGTAGCCAAAGATATCCTGAAGCCGCACGGTATTTACTGGCCCACCATGCTAAAGGCCATTGGACTCAAGCCCTATAGACGTCTCCATGTCCACGGCTACTGGCAGATCCGTGATCAGAAAATGTCCAAGAGCATTGGAAACGTGATAAGGCCGAGGGATCTGGTTGAGTCCTTTGGTGTAGATGCAACCAGATACTGTTTGATGCAGGAAATGGCCTTTGGCCTGGATGCCGGATTCAGCGAAAAATCCTTTTTGCTGAGGATAAACGCCGATCTTGCCAACGACTTAGGGAATCTTGTGAGTCGTACCCTGGCCATGGTCCGGAAATATGTCAAGGGAGAGGTCCCTGCACCTCAAGAACCGGAGGGAGTGGAAAAAGAGCTGCGTGAGGCCGCGCTCAGGCTGGTACCTGTCTGGGAAAAGACCATGGAGTCATTTGCAGTGCACAGGGCCATGCAGGCAGTCTGGGAAGTAATAAATAAGGCCAATAAAGTGATTGACACATCCGCCCCATGGGTCTTGGCCAAGGACCCGGCCAAAGCAGGCCAACTGAGGAATGTTCTTTATACACTCCTTGAGTCTCTTCGAATTATTTCAATCCTGGTAGCCCCTGTGATGCCGTCAACCGCCGGAAAAATGCAGGAGGCCATAGGTCTTGACCCGCAGGAGGACATGAATCTTGACGCGGCCCGGCGATGGGGAATACTGACTCCCGGGACCAAAACTTCACGCATACCGTCCCTGTTTCCCAGGTTGGAAACAGGGAAGGCAAAGGACAAGAAGGAGGTTAAAAAAAAGACTGTGTCTGAAAATGCTGAAAAACAGATTTCCTTTGAGGATTTTCAACAGATAGACCTCAGGGTGGCAAAGATAACTGCTGCCGAGAGGGTACCCAAGGCAGACAGGCTTATGAAGCTAAACGTCCGCTGTCCGGAAGAACGAACGATCGTTGCCGGTATTGCGGAACACTTTTCATCTGAAGATCTTGTCGGCAGGCAGGTAGTTGTGGTTGCCAATCTCAAGCCGGTAAAGATCATGGGAGTACGATCCGAGGGGATGTTGCTTGTTGCCAAAGACGATAAGGGTCTTCATCTGACCACCGTGGCCACTCCGGCAGAATCAGGGGCAAAGGTGAGCTGATTCATGGATACTAAGACCATCATTCTCGGCACTGCCGGCCATGTTGATCACGGGAAGACCGCCCTGGTCAAGGCCCTTACCGGAATAGACACCGACAGGCTAAAAGAGGAAAAAGAGCGGGGCATCACTATTGAACTGGGTTTTGCCCTTCTTTCCATGCCTTCAGGCAGGCAGGTGGGAGTAGTAGATGTCCCGGGCCATGAACGTTTTGTAAAAAACATGGTGGCCGGAGCCATGGGGATGGACCTCGTTGTCCTTGTAGTAGCTGCTGACGAAGGGATAATGCCCCAGACTACAGAGCACATGGAGATATGTCGGCTTCTTGGAGTTAAGAAGGGGCTTGTTGTTCTGACCAAGAAGGATCTTGTGGAAAAGGAATGGCTGGAAATGGTCACTGAGGACGTCAGTGATTTTGTCTCAGGCACATTTCTGGAAGACGTTCCTGTGCTGGCTGCCTCCTCAGTCACAGGAGACGGCCTTGACGAGCTCCTCAGTGTCTTGGATGAGATGGTGTCGGAAGTGGTGCCAAGGGCCCCGGTCGGGCCATATCGCCTTCCGGTGGACAGGGTATTCACCATAAAAGGTTTTGGCACGGTAGTCACCGGCACTTCCATTTCGGGGCAGATTAGATTGGGAGATGAGATATCTATCTATCCAAAGGGAAGGACTGCCAGGATTCGGGGTATTCAGATCCATGGAAAGGATGCCCGGGGGGCCCATCCGGGAATGCGCACGGCACTCAATCTACAGGGTATTGACAAGGAGGATGTCAGCAGGGGAGACGTTATAGCTACTCCGGGGAGCCTGCATGCAAGCTACCTCATTGACTTGAATTTTCTGTATCTTGCCAGCGCAAGCCGTCCCCTGCGGCACAGGAGTCCTGTCCGCTTTCATGTGGGAACAGACGAGGTTATCGGAAGGGTTCTGCTCCAGGGCGATGAGCTTGTTCCGGGTTCAGAGGCCTATATCCAGATAATGCTGGAGGAACCGGTGGCGGTCCTTTCAGGAGATCACTATGTTATCAGAAGTTATTCACCTATCCGTACCATAGGTGGTGGAAGGATCCTCCACCCTGTTCCCAGGAAACGGAAGCGGACCCGGCCCGCGCTCTGGACAGAGCTTGATATCCTGGCCAAAGGTGGACCGGCTGACATCATTGGATATCATCTGGAACGTGCGGGTGTGAGGGGGCTTTTAAAACCTGAACTCGCGATGCGTAGCAGCATCTATGGAAAACGCCTTGCCCGGGAGCTTGATTCTCTTCTGAGTTCCAAAAAAGTTATATGCTCTGAAGGGGAAGGACAGAGACTTGTCCACGGTAAAATTTACGAGGCTCTAAAAAAACAAGCGCTCGATATCCTGCGAACCTTTCACAACGACAATCCTCTTGTCCAGGGTCTGTCCAAAGAGGAACTAAGGTCCCGCCTCTTTCCCATAGCCGGACCTGCCGGACCCGCCTTTCAATCACCAAATCACCAAATCACCAAATCACCAAATCAGAGGCTGTTTCAAATGCTCCTTTCTGATCTTGTCAAGTCAGGAAAGATTGCACAGGAAAAGGATCTTGTCCGGCTTTCCTCCCACAATGTGATTCTTGGTGATGAAGAAAAAGAACTCAGGAGCAAGCTTGAGATTATCTTCAAACAGGCCGGTTTTCAGCCCCCTTTTCGTGAAGATGCCATTGGCCGTGTGAAAGGACATGAGAAGGCGGCAGACAAAATATTTGATTTGATGGTCAGGGAAGGAATTCTTGTACGTCTGAGGGACAATCTTTATTACCACCACAGCGCCCTGGATAAAATTAAGGACATGGTCATTCGTTTCATCAAAGAGCACGACGAGCTTAACATAAAAGAATTCCGGGATCTTGCCGGAGGACTTTCCAGAAAGTACATGATTCCGCTCCTTGAGTATCTGGACAACCAGCGGGTGACCATACGAATAGGTGATAAGCGCAAACTACGGGGATGATAAAAAAAATCACCAAATCACCAAATCACCAAATCACCAAATTTTCCTCTAGGTCTTTTCACTCAAAGCTCCAGAAGGCTATGGAAGAGCGTCTGGCCCAAAAGGATTCAGGATATGATGTCAATGGGGCAAAACGCAGCTTTGTGCTTACATTTGAGCTTGTGCCCGCCAGGGCCTCAAAGGGCAAGGCCATTGACGAAATCCTCCAGTTTGCCGGAGAGGCAGCAGCCGGCGGCTTGATCAGCGCCCTATCCATAACAGACAACGCCGGAGGACACCCAGCGCTTACGCCCAGGGCACTTGGCTCTGAGATAATGGCCCTTGGGATCGATCCAATCATCCACTTTTCCTGCAAGGACAAAAACCGTAATCTCGTGGAAAGCCAGTTGTTTGTGCTTGACCGGTCCGGTCTTAAAAATCTCTTGGTGCTCACCGGGGACTATCCCAGATACGGATTTATGGGAAACGCCAAACCTGTCTTCGATCTGGATTCAGTCCAGGTCTTGGGCATGATCTCCGATATGAACCAGGGGATTGTCCTTGATGCTAAGGCACCATTCGGGGGTGTAAAGCTGGCCCCTATGAGCTTCCACACCGGCTGTGTCGTATCTCCCTTCAAACGTTTGGAGTCAGAGCTTATTCCCCAATACTTGAAGCTCAAACGGAAGGTGGCTGCCGGAGCAAGCTTTGTAATAACACAAATGGGTTTTGACATACGCAAATTCGATGAGCTCCGGCGGTTTATGGACAGGGAAGGCCTCAGGGTACCTCTTATAGGGACAGTATTCATACCAACGACAGGATTGGCCAGAACCCTGTGCAGAGGAGAAATTCCAGGATGTATTTTGCCGGACAGGCTTCTTGAACGTATAGAACAAGAGGCCATATCGGATGACCAGGAGGGGGGGGCCAGGCTGGAGCGTGCAGCCAGGTTGGTGTCAATACTGAAGGGTATTGGCTACGAAGGGGTACACCTCAGCGGCCCTGGTCTCAAATACTCCCATGTTAGATGGGTCATTGAGCGGGCCAATGAGATAGGCGATCGCTGGAAGCTCTTTACATGCCAGTTTCTTTTTCCTGAGGAATGGAAATTCTGGTATTTTAAGGAAGACCCTGAAACCTGGCTCAACCATGATGAACCAAATCCTGGGTCAGATATCAGTCTTTCTTTAAAGGATTCACTTGGTCTGAATCTCGGACGCCTTTTCCACGAGCTTGCCTTCGAACCGGGAAAACCTCTTTTCAGTTTCCTGCGCAGGATGGCCGGATGGATTGATGGTTCATCTTCAAAAAGGCATTTTACCTCTTTTGAATACCGGCTAAAAGAATGGCTCTATGATTGCCGGCGCTGTGGAGACTGCACCTTGGCGGAAATGGGATTTCTATGTCCCCAGTCCCAGTGTCCCAAATTCCTTCTAAACGGCCCTTGTGGAGGTAGCAGAGACGGCTGGTGCGAGGTCTGGCCTGGAAGGCGGAAGTGCTTTTACGTAAAGGTATATGAACGACTCCAGAGCCTCAGCAAACAGGAAAGGCTGGGTGGTCCCATGATTCCTCCACGAGACTGGACCCTTGACAGCACCTCCTCATGGCTGAATTTTTATCTTGGGAGGGACCATCGTAGGATTGAGTGATTTGGTGATTTGGTTGTTTGTATGGGGTGGGGTAAAATTTAAGTTGACAAGTAAGGGCGTTGGGTGAATTCATTGAGATGATGATTCCTAAGTCTGTTGAGTTTTTATTGAGGTATAATTAATATGAGTACACTTAAGAAAATTAGCCCTTCAAGGCGGACAGAGCATATTGCTTATGCCATAAGGGATATCGTGCTGGTCGCTGATAAGAGAGAGGCCGCCGGCGGTGACCTCTTTTATCTTAATATAGGTGATCCTGTACTTTTTGATTTTCACACACCCAGACACCTCATAGATGCCACCTACAAGGCAATGCTGGATGATCACACCGGGTATTCCGCCTCTGAGGGGGTACCTGAGGCCATTGAGGCCGTGAGGAAGGAAGCCGTTAGAAGCGGCATAGAGCCGTATGAGATACTGATTACCACGGGCGCCAGTGAGGCCATTGATTTTGCACTCTCCGCCCTGGTGAACAAGGGCGAAAATGTGCTCGTTCCATCACCAGGCTATCCCCTTTACAATGCGCTTCTCAGCCGTCTGCTTGGTGAGGCCAGGCCTTATTTGCTGGACGAAGACAATGGCTGGCAACCGAATATTGATCACATGGAGAAACAGATAGATGAAAAAACCCGGGCAATTGTGATCATAAACCCTAATAATCCTACTGGTGCAGTGTATAGTGAGAATACCCTGCGTCAGGCAATAGAACTTGCAAGGCGCTATAACCTGGTAATTCTCAGCGACGAGATATATGACAAACTTATCCTGAACGGTCAGCACCACATCAGTACGGCCTCACTGGACAAAGAACTCCCTATAGTAACCTTTAACGGCCTTTCCAAGTGTTATCTTGCCCCTGGTTTCCGTATCGGATGGTCCATAGTAAGCGGGGCGCCTGAGCTTGTGAGGGATTACGCCGAGGCCATGAAAAAGCTTGTGAGGGCCAGGCTCTGCGCCTCGCACCCAAAGCAGTTTGCAATATCACCCGCCCTGAACGGCGGCCAGGTCCATATTAAAGAGACGACAGAAAAACTGATTCGACGCAGGGACCTGACAGTCGAAAGGCTAAATGCAATTCCGGGCATATCCTGCCAGAGACCTAACGGGGCATTCTATGCCTTTCCCCGGATCGAGGTAGATGTAGATGACAAGGAATTCGTAAAGAGCCTTATCCGTGAGACCGGTGTGGTTGTGGTACATGGCAGCGGCTTTGGTCCCCTGCCTGAGACCCCGCATTTCCGTGTGGTCTTTCTTCCTCCTGAAGATATGTTAAATGAGGCATATGACCGGCTAGAGGGATATATGCGGCGACATTTCTGATAGCTCACAAGGATAATCGTTTAGAGGTTCAGGGTTTCGGTGAACCCTGAACCTCTAAACACCTACAAATAACGTAACCGTTCACGGGATTACAACGCCCGTTTTACCGCAACCCACCGAACGTTATGAAAAAAAAGGACCTTCCAGTAATTCCATCTGACAGGTCAGACGATCTCCATAATCTGGAAATTGCGGATTCATCTGATCTTGTCCTCTTTATGGCAGGGAATCAATTCATGGCAATGGAAGAGATCATCTCTGCCTTCCAAAAGGAATACCCTTATATCAAGAGAATCTTCTATGAGACCCTTCCTCCGGGACTTGAACTTAAGCAGATCTTATCCGGCGGTGCTGTCTTTGGTGATAAAATATTGGACATTTATCCGGATGTTTATACTTCGGTGAATGAAAAAGCAATGAAGACACTGGAACAGTCCGGCCATATCCATAAGAGAGACTATCATCTGTATGTGCATAACAGGTTGACCTTGATGGTGGTGAAAGAAAACCCGGCAAGGATACATTCTGTTGCGGATCTGGCGCGGGATGATGTCCGCATCTCTCAGCCTGATCCGGAAAATGAGGATATTGCTTTCAGGATTATGGAAATGTACAGGCAGGCAGGCGGGGATAGGCTGGTCCATCGTATAATGGAGGAAAAGCGTGCTGAAGGAACAACGATTTTCACGGTTGTTCATCACAGAGAGACCCCATTACGTATTGCAAAAAAGACAGTTGACGTGGGGCCTGTGTGGGCCACGGAAGTAATACATGCAAAGGTCACATCCGGCCTTGCGTTTGATGTGGTTGAGCCTGGTGAAGAACTCGACCAGAGAGACAGAACAAACTATTATGTATGCAAATTAAAAAATGCCCCGCACCCGGATAATGCCGGGATGTTTCTGAATTTCATAACTTCACCATATGCTCAAAAGATCTACAAGGAATACGGCTTCCTGCCGCATTTTGTTTGACCTCTTTTTGCCCGTTATATATATTGTAAATATAATATATCATACAAAGAGGTACCATATGACAACACAAATGATTGTCCGCATTGATCCAACCCTCAAAAACAAGGTTAGTAATTTTGCCAAAGCTGAAGGGAAAAATGTAAGTGAAATTGTAAGGGAACTACTCGAAAATTATGTGAAAAATAGAGACATTGGCTCCTATATTGATGACCTATGGAGCCGAATAGGAACAAAAATCAAGAAGCAAGGGGTCGGCTCTGATGATATTGATTCAATTATCCAAAAGGTTAGAGCCGAAAAATGATAAAAGTTGTTATTGATACAAGTGTTTTTATCTCATCATTTTTTGGCGGCAGTCCTTAAAAATAATCGAAGAAGACCCATACGATAATATGTTTATTGAATGCGCTGTTGCCTTAGAATGCTCACATATAATTTCAGGGGATAAACATTTAAAATCGGTTAAAAATTACATGGGGATTAAAATCGTCAATCCCAAAGAATTTCTCATACAATTTTACACTGACTTCTCAGCAAGTATTTCCGATAGCTTATCAATGTGATACTCAAAAACTTCAAATGGCTGAGACACGAAATTGCCTGCTAAAGGGTTATAGGCTCAAATATGCTTTCAGGATCAATCGCCCTGTTTTTTTCCAACCTTTCTTTAGCAGAGGCGGCTGTTGCCGTATAAAGACCAGAGAATCTTCTCACGACACTCTTTCCGCAACGAAGCCGCGAAGGCTCTGGTGCATTTGCTGAAACGTCCAGAGAGCCGAGATTGTGTGATAGCCCTGCCGCCGAGCGGCCTGATGGGAGGATACCAGCGGGCAATAAAGAAAACCAATGGAACCACTACAGTGGTCACCGACAAGCCGGAAAACATTCTGGACAGGATCAGGTTCTATGATATAGACTCCCGCCCGATTGAGAAGAAGCTGACTCCCAAGGAGAAAAAATTGTATCTGAGAGAGATTAAGAAGGACATCACCTATTTCCGCACGAGTTACCAGCGGGCCAACCTGCAGGTTGACATTTCCGGGCTGGACGCAGATCAAGCGGCTCGTAAAGTCAAAGAGGCTGTCGAGGAATTTGACGTTAAGGCAATGCAACAGGCGAAGTCCGAACAATGGAATGAAGACTGACCGGGTATAGCAGGGACTTTTGAGGTATATCCTCTATCTGATTTAATATATAACGCTGTTTCTGAATGAACTTTACAAGTTGCAATAATTGGGCATAAGGTATTTCTGCCCAGACAAGCCAGACTGGATGCCACTGGAACACTCCTAATGGGTCGTGGGATTGAAGGGACAAAGATCTTCCGGAACAAAGGGGACCGGACAAATTTTCTGCAACGTTTGGTAGCAGGACCCGCATAAGGTGTCGAAGGCACGCAGGTTATTTTGTCAGAAATGGCGTCCCGTAGTTCATGACTAGTTCATGAGAAATGGCGTCTCCTAGTTCATGATGAATACGGAGCTGATCAACCATGAGACGAGATGTACTGTTGTAACAAAACAAAATTAATGATAAAAAAAAATAAAATCGCTTATTTTGTCGCTTATCCTCTTAACCAATTGCGGGAGGTGTCAAACTATGGAAGCCTATGAATTTAAAACAAAAATAAAAAATGGGTTGATACAAGTACCCAAAAAATATACGCAAAAAGTCGGCAATGCTGTGAAAGTAATTATCCTAAGTGATCAGAAGAATAGACAGAACGATATAGTAGATGAGCTACTAAATAACCCTGTCGAAATTAACAATTTTATGCCCTTTTCAAGAGACGAAATATATGAAAGGCATTAATATTCAATCTGAGTCGACCTATTTTGTTGACACTAATATTTGGCTCTAATCTTTTATCAAATTTCAAGATGAAGAAAAATCCAAAATAGCCAAATCCATTATTTCTGGCAGTGACATAATAATCAGCACACAAATCATAAATGAGATGTGTGTTAATTTGCTTAAAAAAGCAAAGTTTTTAGAAGGAAAAATTTAAAAATTAATTCAATCTTTGTACAAGAGATATACTGTGTTCGAATTATCTCAAGATATTCTGATAAAGGCATCTGAAATAAGAACCGAATTCACTTTCTCATTTTGGGACAGTATTGTCGCCGCAAGTGCTCTGGATTCTGAAGCTGATTATTTAATATCGGAAGATATGCAAAATGGATTCAAACTTGAAGATAAATTGACAATCATAAATCCCTTCTTGTAACTCAATCAGATAGCCATATCATGCTGAATATACAACAAGAATTGGCTAACAATATGATGGAGCAGATGCCTAAAACCGTGCCAGTTTGGATAGCCTCCTTGTATTACCATTCGTGGCAATTGGACAAGGAGAGACTGTGAATGATGATAGCGGCTTTTGATGTTCACTACCTGGAGGATGGCTGTGCAGCAGCAGCTGTGCTGTTCTCCGATTATAGCGATGCAATGCCTACAGCGGCATACACTCAATTTCTACCTGGAGCTGCAGACTACATTCCTGGGGAGTTTTACAGACGCGAGCTTCCATGCATTCTCACGCTGATTAAGCAAATCAACGAAGCTCCGGATGAGATGGTCATTGACGGTTATGTGATGCTCGGAAATAAGCCGGGCCTTGGACAGCATCTCTTTAAGTCCTTTGATGGTAAGATCCCCGTAGTTGGCGTGGCGAAATCCAAGTTTAAGGGCTCTTTTGGGACCGAGATCTTCAGGGGAGGGAGCATACATCCTCTGTATGTCACGTCTGCTGGAGTGGATCTGCAAAAGGCGTCTGAGAAAATCAGGACGATGCATGGGGCTCATCGAATCCCGACTCTGCTGAAGCGGGTCGATCTTTTGGCAAGAGAAAAGGCCCAACAAATTTCATTTTCAGGCTCTTGATGGATAACATATCACTTACTCCATTCATAAAAAATTTTCAGACCATTACAATGGCTGTGGGGCAAAATTCCTTCATGCTGGAGTCTTCCGACCACGATTCCTGGAGCGATCCCTATTTTTCTTGAAAACCTTGTAATGGCTGCCTTGCTGATCCTCGATTTTTTAACAGAGCATAAGAACTTTCGAATTTCTTGCGGAGGGATCAAAAAATTAGCGGCAAATTTGTTGGCTTCATCTTCCTTGGAGCCTTTATTCTCCTCGTTATCGACGAACACTTCTCTTTTGCCGTGTAACAGAATATGTCCCGCCTTATGGAAAAAAGTGAACCAAAGCTGGTCGTTACTTTTATATCTGAGACTCAACTGAATGAAAGCCTTATTAGGTGTAAGCCATTTGGTTGCACCACTGACCCTGGTTTTTTTCAGTTCGGGAACGAAAATAGCGGCGACTCCTGCTTTAGCACAAAGTTGTTTCGTCTTCGGGACAAATACTTCAGGCGGTTGGGCTGTAAGCAGCCGGATCTCCGCCAGAGCCTTCTTAAATCCGGACTTATCATAGGAGCGGCAATCGATTCCCTTGGTGGCCAATTCTCCGTATCGGAGCCAGGCGGCCATCGACCAGGGACTACTTCTGAAAGCCGGCGACTTTCGGAAGGAAACTGTGCCGACCTCCCAAACTTCGTGCCATTGCTTAGGTGAAGCAACGCCAAAAAAATTCAAAAGTTCTTTTAACTGCTCTACCTCGTCTTCAAAAGAACTGATCCATTTCTTTTGATTCAATTCTTTGATGGGGAAGTTGTCCAACCAGCGAATTTCTTTTGTCAAACGGTGGTGTTCTTCAATACGGGCAAGGTCTGCACGGTAATTTTGTTCGAGATTGTTCCAGAAGCCGGCTGGAATGCCCAAGACCCTTTCCAGATGCACGGCGGTCTCCGATGTTATAGGGGCCTTCCCCTTAATTATCTCGTTAACGGTTTTTTTCCGTCTCCCTGTTCTTTCTGCAAGTTCGGCCTGAGACATCCCCCTCTCTTGGAGAGTCTCTAAAAGAATCTCGCCTGGAGGAACAACGTGATCGGGCACATACTGATTCTGAATAGCGCTATCCATGCGTATCCTCCATACCCAGGATGGTAACAGCGGAAACCTTTGTCCAATCTATGCCACCGTCCGGTCTGATTGGCGGTGGATTATCAGTTGGTTTAAAAATGAGTCTGTAGGGATGATCCAAATCCAGAGATAATTGTCCGGCCCGATTTCCTCTCAGTTCATGACACCGCCCAGGCAAATTCCGTAAGTCATCCAAAGCGGCAGCCGCACGAAGTTGAGAAAGACGTCGATCTATTATTTTTGCCCTTCTTTGTCCATGGCGTTTCACCAGGAGCTTTTTGGTGTTGAATTCTTTTTGAAGCCGGTTTATTTTAAACAATTAAATTCATTACGGATAATTTAGTCAAATATTTTATTTACGTATTTGGTTAACAAAACTTGAATATTTTTATCGAGTTTTTTGTCTGTATCTATCTTCCACAATGTCGATTTCGTCAGTAGTTAGACCGTAGAGGTCATAGACCAGGGCGTCTATTTCCTTTTCGAGGCGAGGGACTTCGGGGTTTTCGGGGTCGGATAGGATTTTTTCAACGAGTTCGATGATGGGGGCTTTTTGAGTGTCAAAAGCAGGGCAGATGGGGATTTGTTCGATGTAAATCTTACTGTTCATGAAATAGCGACCCCGCATCATAGATCCCAAACCTTGATGAAAGAAAGACATAAGTCTGGAATTGGTAAGAGCTACAATGAATAATATCTCTTGAGCATTAAATGGAATGATAAAGGTTGTCTTGTCAGTAAAATATTGGTCCGAATCAATAGCAAAACGTTGTTTTTCAGAGACCTCTGGATATACAATTTTCGGCCGTTCAAATTCTTTGTAATAGGCGATGTTATCTTGAATCTCATACCACTTGTATGATCCAGGTTTTCGTCCGCGTTCCTGTTTAGGAAACTTTTTTGGCTCAAGATCTTCTCGGAATTGCTCCAAATACCGTTTTATAGCAGGGTAGCTATTGATATCCACTCCCCTGCGTGTAAAAATCACATACAACCCTGCCCACTCAGTCTTCCACCGCTTAATATCTCGTCCCCGCAGCCATGGCTTTATCAGTTTCTCACTGTTCGGGTCTTCAGCTATCAGCCGATCCCTGGTGTCCTTATCAATCACAAAGGCCTTGTTGAGGCCGGTCAATATTCCTCGGTAAAAGTTTCCCTTTACATATTTCCCAAGCGGCATCCCTGCGGCACGGAGCTTATCCATGAGGGCTAGCACCTCGGGCGGCTCCAGGTTCCAGCCCTGCTTGCTCAAAGCGGAGACCTTCACTGGAAAGCCGATGTCCGCCAAGATGTTTTCTACTTGTTCAACCTGCTCCTTTTCGGTAAAGGTGGCAGCCATGGCCTTTTCTTCCGATTGAGGCGCATTTTTCTCAAGGAGAAGGATTGCCGGGTAAGTCGTGGCGTCAAAAATCGGAAGATCACCAAAATCAATAACCACCTTTGGCACAGCCTTTGTGGTCAGAAGCTCCCTGGTATTCTTGCCATAGGCAGCTCGCATGAATTTGTTCGGTGCGATGAAGCAGAGATGGCCGCCATATTTCAGCACCTCCAGGCCACGTTTGTAAAAATAGGTGTATAGATCGGCTGTGCCGCAGAAGAATTTCCCGAACTCGGCCTTGAGTTTCGGCTTCAAGGGCTTGATGGTCTCCTGCCGCACATAGGGAGGATTGGCGATTGTTATATCAAACCCGCCGTTTTTCCTGAAAACATCCGCAAAATAGAGCTTCCACGGAAAGAAATTCCTGGCCATATTTCCGTGTGTCATCTCCCGAAGTTCCCGCTCAAGAGACTTGGGATTAAAACCATATTTCTCATCAAGCTTGGCTTTTTCGGCTTCAATCCATCGCCTTCGGTCACCTTCGTTGGGTATGCTGGAAACCGTTTCTTGCACTTGGTCAATTTTCCTGTAGTAGTCCTTCTTCTGCCTCTCAAGCTCATAATGAAAAATATCCACGATAGATTCTTCCACTTCCCGCTTCAGCCGCTTCTTGTCCCCTACATGAATGGCGCTGAACAGGTCATTCTGTTTCCGGTGCAGGTCCTCAATCATGCGGTCAAGCTCAGAATCCCCTCGGAAGATATCACCAGTGCCGCTCTTTTTCCTGGTCGTATCCAGGGAAATCCCGTGGAATTTTTCTACGAGGCTGTCTCCCTGCATAATCTTATAATCCAGGTTGGGAAGGGGTTTAATGGAGTGATAATCGTCCTCGTCCACTACCAGGGAAAGCCAAAGCCTTAGCTGCGCGATGTCGATGGCGCTTGGATCGATGTCAACGCCATAAATGGACTGCTGGATGCAGTTGCGTTTAAGGTCGTAAATGCTTCTCTCAGACTCATCCTCAAGATAGGTGGAAAGCACGCTTCTGGCCTTCACAATTTCGTGCATCATCCCCACCGCAAAAGCACCGGAGCCGACGGCCGGATCGCACACCTTTATATTCTTGAGTTTTTCATCCAAGATTTTTGCGTGCTCCCGTATGGACTCAGGCACCTGATACTTGTAGGATTTTGTGCCCTCTTGCTTATAAGCCTTTCCCCCGCCTTTTTTGGCAGCATCGTGCTCAATGGCGAATTCACCCTTGCGCACTAAGTCAGCAATATCCTGTTTCGGAACGATTGTCTTCCGACCGAAAGTTTTAAGCGGTATCTGTTTGGGACTGGAATTTCCGAACAGTTCTGTCTGTTCGGGCGCATCAGGCATGATGGGCACCTTACCCGTATTGACCGCAGAATCCAGGTAATGGATAAGGCTTTCCTGGCACATATAGTGAACAATGGTCCTGGGCGTATAGTAGGTCCCCTGGCCCTTTCGCAGGTTGTTCGGCAAGAGGTTTTCAAAGACCTTCCCTAGCATTTCAGGATCAACTGCCACCTCCTTTTCCAGTGGCTCGTCCTCGCATACTGTAAAGTTGTAAGTGTCGAAGGTGCCGAAAACCTTGGCGAAAAAATCGTTGCTGATGAGTATGTCCGTCTCCTGCCAGTTGTAGCCGTTTATTGGTTCAAAAAGTCCACCGTTCAGAAAAGGAATCTTTATGTCAAGCCGGGCGTAGTAGTCGTTTTCCCGCTCGTAAGCTAAAGCCTCGTAGAATAGAGGCTCGAGTATGTCATTGAAGAAATTTTCATAGCTGATGAAATGCTTATTAAAGAGCTTCTTAATGAAATTCTTTGACCCGTGTCCCCAGGATTTAAAATTCCCTCGTTCGTCCCGTCTAACTCCAAGCCACCCTTTCTTCTGCAGGAAGTAGAGAAATACTATCTGCCCCAGAAGCTTCTTGGCAAAATTGGCAGTGTCAATGGATTTTGCCTCAAATTCCTTACCGACCTTTGGGTCCTTTGCCGCAATGCCATCTATCTCCTCCGTGAGCGTTTCAAAGAGGCCCCGGTATTCCTGATAAAAACGGCTGGTAACGGCTTCTACACTGAATGTCTTTTCAAGATCGCCTATGGTGGGATTTTGGCGAATTTCCTCAAGAATTGGCAGAAGCTGCTCCTGAGCCGTGTGGTTCGGTTCATTTTTGCCCACAAGGAAGGAATAGCGCCTGGCAGGAGTGAGCTCTTCACGAACACGGACTGTGCCTGCCTCCGTGACCTCCTGCCTATACTCCATCCGCACAAAGGAAAACCGCCAGTCCTCCGAATTGTCTGCGTAATAGGCAACAAGAGCAGCGTCCTTTTCTCCCTTATTTTTCAAATACCAGGCCACAAAATTCCTTTGAGTAGTCCTTGCCCTTTCAAGAGCGGTTTCTCGGACAAGCTGAACTGTAAGCACGTCAAGTTCGTCGCCTGCCGGGTCATGATATTTGCCTAATCGTTTATACCGCCTGATATGGCCCTTAAATGAATCTGGAATAAATTTTCCATAACGGTCAAAGCTCTTGGAGCTATCGAGATCGTTAAGCAAATTGAGGACAAAACGCTGGAATCTGGCTTCATCAAAGGGATGGTCAAAGGTGTCTGATATGATATGAGCTGCGGCTTGTCTATCCATCACTCACTGCCTGTTCCTGCCAGAAATCCGGAAAGGATGACCTCACGTCTGGCGGGAAGAGCGGTTTTCCCTGATGGTTTAAATCCAAGGAGCGTATAGGGAATATGGTTCTTGAGAAGCCCCAGGACCTTGTGAGGATTGCTCTCCCTTTCAATGGCCCTTTTTATTTTCCTGGTGGTATTTTGGGGAATGACACCATGCGCATAGGCTGAAAGAGCCTGCCTGATATATTCCTCGTCTTCATCGGTAAAACCGGGATGGAGGCGGAATTCCTTGGCCTTTAGCCGCCTGATAACATAACTTTCATTGGATCTCCCGCCTTTGGAGCCGGCGAGTTCGGGTTCCTCGCCGGAAGTGACAAAATCAAATTGGGATTTGTTCTGATCCAGCATCGGATAATACTGGTTTGTGATTCTGCACCGCATAGTGTCTTCCTCACACAGGAACAGATCCACCGCATCGAAGAAGGTGATCTCCTCCGATCCATTGCCGTCCGTTATGAAGAATTTCTTGAGCTTTCCCTTCCTGAAAAAGGTGATCAGGCGGTCACCCTTGCCGCCAGCCACCATTCCTGAACGGGCCTTTCTGGGCAGCCGTTTAATTCTTTCAAAGAGTTTAGGCTGGTTGTCCCGGGTCTCCCGTATCAGTTGAAGATATTCCAGTTCAGAGCGTCCACTTTCTCCATCGTCACTTTCATAGGTCCTTTTATTGTTAAGGCGGTTATACAATGTATTACCGAAAATCCCGTGAGATGCCACGATTTCCTCTTCAGTGAGATACTTGGCATCCTCTCCCAAGGTGTCATGAAAGGCCTGGATTTTAGCCTTTATATTATCCTCAAGTCCGATTTGATCGTCTGACTGAGCCGTAGGGAAAAAATTGAAAATGTAAATGTGTCGGTGTTCTGTCCCCACGCGGTTCACACGCCCGACCCGTTGCAGGACCTTTGTCGGATTCCAGGGCAAGTCATAGTTTATGATGATATTTGAACGGTGCAGGTTGATTCCCTCCGAGAGCACATCCGTGCTTATCAGAATCCGAAGTTTATCACTCCGGGACTTGCAGTTTGGATCAAAGTTCTCCTTAATTAACTCCCTGGCCGTGGCTTTTGATTTGAACTGGCCGGAAACCAGACCCCCATGGCTGGAAAAGAACAGCACCTCATCAGGGGCATGCTTATTCAGTTTATGGTGCAAATATTCTCCGGTTTCCTTGGATTCAGTAAAGATGATTACTTTCTTGCCTGCCAGCTCTTGGTTGCTTTTCAGTTCCTCAACAAATTGTTCAAGTTTGGGGTCAGCGTCTACTCCTTTCCACAATTCTCTGATTTTTCCTAAGATTTCGAGATCATCTCTCAAATTTCGGTCGAGCTCAGACGTGAATTCACTTGATTCAAATTGCTGAATTTTTCCCTCTTCCAGGAGTTCCAGGATCCTTTCCTCGCTGTCTTCATTCAAAAGGTCATATACGTTAATTTTTTTACTGATGAGCACCTTTCCACCCGAAAGCATTTTGATAAATTTTTCATAAGATTCTACAAAACGGTCAAGGGTTTTCCTAAAAGCAAAGAAACTGCTTTCCAGGCGCTTCACCAGGATGCTTTTCATGAATCCGCCTACGTTCCGCTGGCTCTGCTGCTCAAAGTCCGAGAGTCTTTTTTTCAGATAGAGAAGCGGGGTATACCGGGCGTATTTGAGTTTCCTGAGGAGATCTATGGTGCGGTTGAATACGGCGTCAACCTCTTGGTCAAACTCATAAATGATTCGCCTGGGCTCTTCCACTTCAGGGAAAAACAGGCCCTGTTCCTTAATATCCTTGCTGAAGTAACTTACAATCTCCGATCTGGTCCGCCTGACCATGACGTATTTGAGTACCTTTTCCCGGATCTCTCTTGATCCCTCCTGGACGGCTTTTATATATTCAGGATCGGATTTCTTGAAATTCTTAAGCGGTTTCTCAAGGTTCTTAAAAAACTTCTCAAGGTTTGGAACGCCTGGAATAGTTGACTTCTTGGGAATCTGAAACAGTTTCAACTGGCTGAAAATATCCTGAAAAGTATTATTGAGCGGCGTGGCGGACACCAATATGACTTTCTTGCCGAAACAGATCTGGTGGAGTTTCTCAAAGCCGCCGGTATATTCATTCCTAAAGCGGTGCGCTTCATCTACAAAAACATAGTCATATTTTGCCGTTCCATCTTTGAGGATTTTATCCAGCTTGCCGAGAGATCCCACCTTGGCGGAAATGCCAAAGTCGAAAAAGGTCTCTTCCCAGTATTCCTTGAGTACCGGTGGACAGATGATAAGCTTGCCGCCGGGAAGTTGCTTGGCAAGAAGCGCTGAAATGAAAGTTTTCCCCAATCCCATCACGTCAGCGAGGAATACCCCGTTATAGGCGTCCAGAATTTTCTTCGCCGATACCACCGCCTGCTTTTGATACATAAAATTCAGAAAACCGAGCGGCATATTTATTTCAATTTCCTGATCCAGGTTAATGTCTTCCTTTAGATATTCATAGAGCATCTTGAGATAGAGGTCATACGGCGAGATTTCGTCATTGAGCCATGTCTTGTTTCGTATGGTTTCAACATAATCCTCTGAGATGTCTACAGCGTCTTTCCAGAGATTTTCAAACTGATTGAGAGCAAATTCGACATCTGCTCTGTTTTTGAGTTCAACATTGAATTCCCGGTGCGCCACCAGCCCGCTTTCCGAAAAATTGCTGGAGCCGGTGATTACCCTACCGTAGTCTAAAGCACCCTCTGGAAATCTGCTGATATAAACCTTGGCGTGGAGGTTTTTGCTCGGATAGGCCCGGAACTCCAGCTTTTTGCCGTTCCCTCCACGTGCGATATCTTCTTCTTTGTCCGAACAATCAGTTGTCAGAAACTCAATGAATTTCCCGATCCCGACTTCCGTGTCATATGAGTCCTCGGAGTTATCCATTTCGCGAATTGTATGCTCAGAAAAAAAACGCTTTGTTTTGCTATGAGATTCAAAATCGGCTTGCCTTTGGATTCCCGTTTCTTCAATGATCTCGTATGCTTTTGGGTCAATTTTGAGGCCGACAAGAATTCTGATCTTGTCAATATCTTCAAGGGCTTCATAAATCCACAGGAAACCGCTTGTGCGAAAATAGCCCACCAATACGTCGAAATATTGAACGTGTTTCAAGATAGTCTTAAAACGGTCCAGTAACGACGCACCAGGCTCATTGGTAAAAAAAGTCAGGTCACTGTTCATGGTCCCCCCAATTCGCAAACCTTGGAAGAAAAACTGCTACTATTCTATTATTTCGAATGCATTCATGATAATAAGTATTACCTTTTTCGAATTCGCCGTATAGTCATTTCAATATCTGCGTAATTTGCGTAATCTGCGGATTGTTTTATACAAGCTTTTTGAATTGAATTTTCAGTGTCTTTCCTTCATTAGTGGCTGCTTTGAAGGTCTTCTCAAGATGTCTCGGGTAAAGCTTTTTCCCATGATACCCAGCGGATCGGAGGGCCTTTTCCAGGCTGATTGATTTTTATTCAAATTCCATAAAGGAAATAAGTTTAATGGCGGCCTTGTCGCAAGGGCAAATATCTAATAATTGTGGTTATATTATCCCAAAAAGGTCTGAATGTGTACCGGTTCGTGTTAGATAAACGGCTTTGCTATTGCCTTCCAGATTAGCAACCAATCAGGTTCAATATGACATTCCATATAACCTGAGTATTTGCCTTTTAAGGGATGAGGTTTGTGTTTTTTTCAAACATTTCTTCAACGGTATCTGCTGACTCAAGATTACGACTATTTTCAATGTTATCCATAGCATGTAGCGTTTCCTTGTTAGGCAGTCGCAAATCAAACGGGATACCCCTGTAATTAATAACCTGTTTCAAAAAAAGATTAACGGCCGAGGAAATATTTAATCCAAGGCCATTAAGAATGAGCTCTGCGCCCTTTTTAACATCCTCAGTGGTTCTAACATTTACACTTGTGTTTTTAGCCATAATTTAGCCCCTTACCTTATAAATATGTAACATCTCAATAACTCAGGGTAAGATGTCTAGATTCCGGCTTTCGCCGGAATGACATTTGGATATAACTGCCCGTCATTCCGGCGAAAGCCGGAATCTAGTGAATAGTCGCAAAATGTAATCTGCCTCAACTTATTGAAAAGTTACATAAATATTTGAATATTAAAAAAGCTGAACCTATATTTATTGCACAATGTATCGCAAAATTGATACATTGTCAATACAAATGTTAAATCGTTAATAACGGTTTGCTTTTTCAAAGCAAAACTGTCTTACAGTTTTTGGATCTGTGCGGTTAGCCGTTAGCGGTTAGTCATTAGCATTAAAAAGGAGTAGAGATGAGAGATTTTAGAGAATTTAAGGTATGGGAGGGAAGCTGGTCAAGCAGCTTCCCTCCCTCTATGTTATACGGTATCCTTCTTCATAGCAAAATACAGATCGCACTTGGTGTGGACTATCATTTTTCCACTATTGTTTCGTCGATCTTCATGCCAAAGTGTCTTCCAGCCTTTTCGACAGCAACAAGCACCTCATCCCCCTTTTTTAGATTGACTATCGAAATTGGTGATCCATTGGGTTTTGTGAGGCGGATGGTCTCCGCATTTTGGAGGATAGTCGATATCACACTTCCATCGACTTCCGCTTCTACCAGCATAAGAGGCCGTTTTTCTATTTTCAACCTTCCCACAACGGCCCTTGTAGCCTTTCCTTTAAAATCGACTACGAGGACATCATCTCCAGCCTTGAGATCAGACAAATATTTTGTCTTGCCGTCACTCACCCGGATGTATGCATGCACAGGACCGGCGTTTACACGAAAAGGGCGGGGAGCGACATATGGGTTTTCGATGCTTTCGGAATGTACTAAGAACAGGGCCGCACTGGAGTTCCCAACGAGCATACCTTCTCCCATATGCATTGACGTACAGGTATCCACGCAGACCCTGTCCCCCATATCGAGGGATCTGGCGCCCAAGATCTTTGCCGTAACCAGGGGAATTCTCTCTCCGGAACTCTTGACTTCGCGAATAATCTTCTTTAGTTCATTTATGTCATTTGTCTTAACCAAGATACCATCCACGCCTTTTTCGAGTATGGAAAGAAAGTCTTTTGCCTCGTCCAGAGTTTTTGCCTCCGCGTATAGATTGCCTGTCTGCGCGATAAGGTTTTCCAGCGGTATAATCGTCCAATCAGTTGTCTTCACAATAACTTTTTTAGTCTTTGCGAGTTTTACGATCTCTTCTTCATCTTTGCCGCTCTTGATCTTATATTCGACTATATCCTGTCCAAGCTTCAGGTCTCCATCTTTGGCGATAGTGCGGATAATGCCGAGTTCTTTTACCTTGGCTGTATATTTTTCGGGAACCATAACCGCATCCGCTCCGCTTTCCAGGGCAGTTGTGATAAGATTTTTGTCCCATGGTACAGCGTTTACCCAGACTTCTTTCATTATGCTTCTCCTCTCAAATGATCGATGGCCTCGTCAACCGATGCATTTTGATGAATAATCAAATCAAAGGCCTGCACTATCTTCGCAGGATCCTTGTGCTGGAAGACATTCCTCCCGATAGAAACCCCTGCTCCGCCTACATCAATGGCGTCTTTTACCATGGTCAGAACGTCTCTGTCCGAGTCCATTTTCGGACCGCCCGCGATCACGACAGGGACCGGGCACCCTTCCACAACTTCTCTGAAAGTATCCGGATCGCCGGTATAATTAACCTTTACAATATCAGCGCCCAGTTCAGCCCCAAGCCTCGCCGCATGTTTCACCACATCTACGTTATGTTCATCTTTGATCTTTTCTCCTCTCGGATAGACCATGGCAAGCAACGGCATCCCCCACTCCATGGCAGACTCGGAAATCGCACCAAAATCCCGGAGCATATCACCTTCCATGTCGCTTCCTATATTTATATGAATAGATACTCCGTCAGCCCCCAGTTTTATGGCCTCTTCCACACTGCACACCAAAGTCTTTCTGTTAGGTTTTGCTGTAAGCGATGTGCTTGCAGAGAGATGTATGATCATCCCGACGTCTTTTCCACCTCCACGATGTCCTGCCCGCACGATACCTTTGTGGATCAGGATAGCATTGGCTCCGCCTGTCGCCACTTTGTCAATAGTAGTCTTCATATCAATCACACCTTCTATAGGCCCCACGCTTACGCCGTGATCCATAGGGACGACTATTGTCCTTCCTGTATTGCGGCTGATAATTCTTTCCAGCCTAATCTGTTTACCTATCATACCCTCTTCTCCTCAATATACCTTATGTTTTGAGACAATTCTAAAACATCCTTTTTCTGACTAATCCCTGCCTGTGGTAGGCGGGTCTAAATCAGGTAATAAAAAATTGCCTTTTCGAGCGATCCAGAAAAGTAGGCCATCAAGTGACCTGCTTGGCCAAAAGATTACTTTACCGAAGGCTCAGGTGTCAAGAAGCGTCAAAAAACGCGAAAAACATCATCCTCGCGAAATGGAAGTTGAGGAAGTCAGTCAATTTCTGCTTATCGAAATCTTCAATGACAATCAAGTGTATGATCCGTATTACCTATTTGACATTCAACTGAAAATCATAAATTATTCTACAGCAATTTAATAACTTAGGAATTTCCATTATTCAGACAGGATGAACGGAATTGTGAGGTTGTATGGAGACATTGAATTGCCGGGGGCTTGACTGTCCCCAGCCGGTGCTGAAAACCAAGGATTTTATTGAAGCCAATACCCAGGCCCTGGCATTTACAGTGGTAGTTGACAATGCCGCCGCGGCCCAAAACGTCGTCCGTTTTGTCGAAAGCCAGGGCTTCAGTGCGTCTCTTGACCAAAATGACAATGACTTTGAGATCAAGGCTGAAAGGTCTGAGGAAACCACTAGCGAATCTGTCGGTAAGGAGCCGGCCAGATCGAGCGAGAAGACGCTGGTCCTGATTCCCAAGAATACCATGGGTTCGGGAGATGATATTCTGGGAGCAGGACTCATGCTCAATTTCTTAAATACGCTCAACGAGATGGGAGAGACTCTCTGGAGAGTGGTTTTCCTCAATGGCGGGATAAAACTGACGATTGAGGGGGCCAAGACCTTGCCTGCAATTCAGCAACTGGAGGCTCAGGGTGTAAGCATTCTTGTATGCGGCACCTGCCTTACACACTTCAATCTGCTGGATCAAAAAGGCGTGGGTGAGACCACGAACATGCTGGATATTGTGACAAGCATGCAGCTCGCGGACAAGGTGATCAGTGTGTGATGTCCTTTTGTGTATTGTTGCCGGAAGAAATCATGCGGGCCAGAGTATTTGACAGGGTCACGAAATTTTCAATGCTCAAGACCTCTGCCCTGTAGCCCGGATCTATTCCGCAAACCTCCAGTGCATGAAGTATTTCATCCTGCGAAAAAGAGGGCAGTCCTTTAAGGGCGTTTATCAATTTCTTTCGTCTTTTCTGAAATGCCTGTCTGACAATATTCTTAAAAAATGCAAAGTCCATTGCAACTATGGCAGGCTCTCTGAATTCCATTTGTATCAGGGTCGACGTGACCTTTGGGCAAGGGCGGAAAAGGCCCGGCGGTATGTCCATTAATCTGGTGACATCGGCACAATATCCGGTAACCACTGATAATATGCCGTAAGCCTTGCTTCCCGGACGAGAGACAAGGCGCTTGGCCACCTCCTTCTGAAACATCAGGATAGCCCTGTTTATATGATTACGTTCTTCGATTAGCTTAAATACTATCTGGCTTGAAATATTATAGGGCAGGTTGCCTATTATTTTGAGAGGGCCTCCCATCTCTTCTGCAAGGCACTGGAAAGAGACCCTGAGGATGTCAGAATGACGCAATTCCACATTTCCGGGCAGAGGTCGCTTTTCGCGTATCCATTTGATAAGTCTCTCGTCTATTTCAAGGCCTATAACTCCGGATGCCTTTTTTGAAAGTTCCATGGTCATGGCCCCGAGCCCTGCACCCAGTTCTACTACTCGATCTCCGGGCTGTATGCCGGATAGTTCTACTATGGTCTCAATGGTGCCCTGGTGGACAAGAAAATTTTGGCCAAGGGAGCGTTTAGGCAGCGGAAAGCCGGGTTTATAGATATTAGTTATGGGACACCTTTTTGCCGGATTCGGGATCATTATGGTTGTTTTTTATAAGGCGATTCATTCGTTTTTTCTGACGACGTTTGTATAGATACAGTGCTGAGAAATAGGATGTTATTGCAAAGGGAAGAGAAAAGACTATGCCTCCGAGCAGTACTGATAGCATTGACCTGAAGCTGTTTATATATATCAATTTTACTGCCTCGAACATACCTACATCACGGGCTAAACCCATGAGGTACTTTACATGTTCCCAGGAAAGCGAGCTGCCGGTAAGGATAGCGCCTACTTTCCAGGATATATAATACTGCAATGGAATGGTAAGGGGATTGCTTACCAGAAAACTGACAACAAGTCCGGCCACAAGATGGCCCCTGCCGACAGCGCACAAAAAGATTATGAGGATAGTATGAAAGGGAATCGTGGGCGTGAGTCCAATAAAAGTCCCTATGGCAATACCTCGCGCGAGAACGAAAGGATCTCCTTTCAGCCTCACTAAACGAAGCCACTGATATCTCACTGTTCTCCCGGGAATGATCCCATTGTCTTTTTTTGCGGAGCGGAGAATATTTTTTACTTTGTTAGCAGGGACAAGCTCCCTCATATGTGTTTCCCCGGACCAATACATCCTGCTCAAATACTAAGTAATGGAAGCCTTGAGTAGACATCCGCGTCTTCCTTAGCCAGGATTCCGGCCTTTATCTGGTGATAACCTGCCAGTGCAACCATTGCGGCGTTGTCAGTACACAGTTCAGGGTATGGGAAATAGGCCTTGTAGCCAAGCTTTTGTGTCTCCTTGGCCATTCCGGCTCTAAGCCTGGAGTTGGTTGCAACCCCTCCTGTCACTGCTATCCTGCTTATATGATATTTTTTTGCAGCAGATAGAGTTTTTTTCACAAGTACGTCAACAACTGCCTCTTGAAACGAGGCACAGATATCCTGAACAGGTAACGGGCCCTGACCGGACAATTTCTTGACCGAGGTCAAAACAGAGGTCTTAAGACCACTGAAGCTGAAGTCAAGAGGTGTTTTCGGGAGCTTTGCCCTTGGATAAGAAAAGGCGCGGGGATCTCCTTTTTCAGCAAGTTGGCTGATTATAGGGCCTCCAGGATATTCAAGTCCAAGCATTTTTGCCACTTTATCAAAGGCCTCTCCTGCGGCATCATCCCTGGTCTGCCCCAGGAGCTCTACTGAGAGAAAATCATTAACCACATAGAGGTTTGTGTGGCCACCTGACACCACAAGGCCCACAAAGGGAAATGAGGGAGGGTGTTCGCACAGGAACACAGAAGAGAGGTGCGCGTGAAGGTGATTTACGCCTGTCAGGGGAATACCAAGGGCCATTGCCATGGCCTTGGCAAAGGACAGTCCCACAACCAGCGAACCCACTAGTCCCGGACCCTGGGTAACTGCTATGGCATCTATTGCAGACCTGTCCGTATTTGCATCCAAGAGTGCCTTTTCCACCACCCGGACTATATCTTCAAGGTGGTGTCTTGATGCCAATTCCGGAACGATTCCCCCATATTCCTTGTGGATGTGAACCTGAGAGGCCACCACATTGCTCATCAACTGTCTGCCATCCCTTAGGACCGCGGCTGCAGTTTCGTCACAGGACGTCTCTATGGCAAGGAGATTTTTGGGATTGAATTTGTCTGTAGTCATCAATAATCTAAAATAATAAGTGGCTCAATTGAACTTGACAGTAACATAACCACTATGGTATCGCTCTTCCGTTTACAGCCCCCGTAGCTCAGGGGATAGAGCACAGGATTCCTAATCCTGGTGTCGCATGTTCGAATCATGCCGGGGGCACCATTAAACATAAGGGTTTCGGGTTATGGCATCCCTTTTTTATTTGAAAGCTATTTTGTCCCCATCCTGTCCCTATTTTTCAGTGTCAGTTGATCTTATGTCTGTCTTAACATAAAAAGTATTCAGGAGCTATTAACTGGTATCTGTCTGTCTGCAATAATTGCAAATATAAGCGCACGCTCATAATAACTATCGCCCTACAGATGTCGGCTCATTTCGTTTATTAGACAGAACAGGCCCCAGAGGTCAAGGCACTGGAACCGGCAGAGGCATGGGACAAGGGTGGTGGTGGATGCGGGAGTAACCGTTTTTAAAAGCAAGCTCTTATCTTTTTCAAGCCTCAGGTGACCTATCGCAGAAACAGCTTGTAAATTAATCGATGGATGGGCCGGTTATAAGGCGGATAAATCATTTTCAAGCTGTTAAACCGCGGCTTGAACACCACGCCCCTGGGATTGGAAAAGGTGATAAAGCCTTCACGGCCATGATACCGTCCCATGCCGGACGCGCCCACTCCACCGAAAGGCAGATCATCCTGAGCCGCATGGATCATGGTGTCGTTGAATAGAACGCCGCCGGAATGGGTCTGGTCCAGGATGTAATCCCTGTGTTGTCGGGTATGACCGAAATAATAAAGTGCCAGGGGCCGGGGATGGGCATTGACATAGGCCACAGCATCGGCCAGCGCATCATACGGCATCACCGGTAAAATGGGGCCGAAAATTTCTTCCTGCATAACACTCATGTCTTCGGTGACATCACGCAATACATACATCGGCATTTTCCGGGTATCGGCAAACGCCTCTCCGGCCGGGTTGATGATATCCACCCGGGCGCCTTTTGCTTTTGCATCCGCTATCAGTTGCTGCAAGCGCTCATGCCGGCGCGAATTGATAATCGACGTGTAATCGGCATTAGTTTCCATGGTCGGATACATCTTTACCACACAGCTTTGAAACGACGCCACAAACAGGTTCACGTGCGGCCGGGGGCAGAATACGTAATCCGGTGCAACGCAAGTTTGTGCGGCATTAAAAGCCTTGCCGAATGCGATCCGTTCAGCCGCTTCAGCCACCGGGGTGTCCGGGCCGATGATGGCCGGGGATTTGCCCCCCAGTTCCAGGGTAACCGGGGTCAGGCTTTCGGCCGCCGTCCGCATGATATGGCGGCCCACAGCGGTTGACCCGGTAAACAGCAGGTGATTCCATGGTTTTGCGGAAAATGTCGCCGCCACGTCGGCACCTCCGATAACAACAGCCACATGGTCCTGCTTGAACGTATCGGCGAGCATCTGCCGGACAATTCCGGCAGTTTTTGGGGTGTATTCGCTCATTTTGATCATGACACGGTTGCCGGCGGCCAGGGCCGCGGTCAGCGGGCTGACTGTCAAATACAGCGGATAGTTCCACGGCGCGATAACCCCCACTACCCCGAGCGGCTGATAGATGATCCGGGCCCAGCCTGGCTGGAACATCAGGCCCATGCGTCGCCGTTGGGGTTTCATCCAGCGGCGGACGCGTTTGACCGCATACCGGATGCCTTCGACCGAGGGAAAAAACTCGGCAAGCAGGGTTTCATCACGGGCCCGGCCGCCGAAATCTTCATCAATGGCCCGGACAATCTGGTCCTGATAGCGGATCATGGCGATTTTGAGCCTGTTTAAATAGGCAACTCGCTGTTGAGCATCCAGCATCGGTGCCTTATGGAAGGCCTCTTGCTGGGCCTGAAAAATCAGATCCATCTCGTCGATCAGCGGATCGACCGCGCGATTTTCTGTCACATGATGCGGTGATGCCGCTATAAACTCGGTCATGATGGTTCTCCTCCTTTTAACGTCATCCAGATATAGAATACACAAGTTTAGTGACTGGTAATAATTTTTCCTTGACACTTTATCAGTTTCTTCTTAAATTTTGAACTGAAAAACTATATTAGTTCAAAAAGTCATGACAAAGGTAAAAAAACCATGAAGCAGGAAAAGTTGGAGGCCATATTAACAACCGCAAAAAAGATATTTGCCCGATACGGTCTCAGGAAGACAAGCCTCGACGAGATTGCTCGCATGGCAAGAGTGGCCAAGGGTACCATCTATAACTATTTCGGGAGCAAAGATCGGGTTTATCTGGAAGTTCTCAGCCGGGAAGCAGATGAGATTCTAAAAAAAATATCATTGTCTGTGAGTAAGGAAATTTCACCGGAAGCGAAATTTGCTGCCTTTTTCCGCGCCAAATTCCAATATATGCGTCAGGCGATAAATATCCTTAACCTGGATCGGGAAGGAGTAGGGAAATATTTGCCTGCTGCCGATAGCATTCGAAACGATTTTTTTGAAAGAGAAGTCAATATCATCGAATCAATCTTGAGGGAAGGTATAGAAAAAAGGAGATTCCAGTTAAAAGATGCCTTCCTTTCCGCCAAATCCATTGGCTATGCATTGAGAGGGTTTGAACTTAACTGGTTAGTTCAAGAGAGCGAAGAAGAAATTGAACATTATCTTACTGAATTATTGGACCTCCTTTTTTCTGGGCTGGTGGTTAAGAAAAGTGTTGAGTGAGCAATCAGGACGCAATTTGGTAACTTTTCAATAAGTCCGGGCAAATCATATTTTGAGACTATCCACTAGATTCCGGCTTTCGCCGGAATGACAGGCCCTCACACCCAATCGTCATTCCGGCGAAAGCCGGAATCTAGACATCTTACCCTGAGTTATTGAGAAGTTACGCAATTTGCACCTAAACTACACGGATTAAGATTCACAAGATGAAGATTGATATTCTAAACATAATTTTTTCTTTTTCCTTCTTTTCCATTCTTGGATGGTTACTGGAGGTCTCCTATCGTTCTGTGCGTGACAAGCGGTTCGTCAACCCCGGTCTCTTGAAGGGACCATATCTCATCCTTTACGGCACAGGCGCCTTGTCACTCATGGGAGCGGTTTCCTTGTTACAGGAATACAACTGGGCCATTAAAGTACTCGCCTATTTTGTCATTACAACCGGACTTGAACTGAGTTCAGGACTTATTGCCCAATACTTTTTTCAGACCCGTCTTTGGGACTATTCGGATCAGCGATTTAACTATAAAGGACATATCTGCCTTAAATTTTCTGTTTACTGGATATTACTGGCATTTGCTTTTGGATATCTCATATTGCCACCATATCAAGATATTCTCAACTGGCTTTCACCGGTTTTTAAAGGCCTCTTTGCGGGAATGACGATTTCAATAATGTTGGTGGATTTTTTGACTGTTTCAATCAGGAGTTTTCTCAGCATGACGCCGGAAGAAAAAACCTTGACGGGGACACAATTCATAAACACGGCACGGCCGCTACTTGAAGATCCACGGGTTGCAAAACTTTCACAATGCAAACACCACAGGGATAAGACAAGGTTAGACCATGTAAAGGAAGTAGCATACATAAGCTTTCTCTGGGGTAAGCGGTTTTCCCTGGACTGTGAGGCGATTATCAGGGGCGCATTACTGCACGATCTTTTCTATTATGACTGGCTGCATGAAGGCCCAAGGCTGCACGCCTTCCGGCATCACAATATTGCCCTGAAAAACGCGCGTAAAATAACACATCTTTCCAAAAAAGAAGAGGATATTATCAAAAAACACATGTGGCCGCTCACCGTTATCCCACCGCGTTACATGGAGTCCTTGATCGTTTCTCTTGTGGATACATTTTGTTCTACAAGAGATTATGTGAGCGTGAAGAAACAAGGCAAAACCGCAAAGGCAGCCGCCATCTACGTTCGTTCGGAATTAGGAGACAAACAAAGATGAGAATAAATGCGGATAATGCCTATTTCGCTGGAATTGATATCGGCTCAACAACTGCCAAGGCAGTCATATTAGATGAGAACGGCCACATTATTTTTTCTCGCTACCGACGTCATCAGGCCAAAACCCTGGAAACCGCACGGGGCATCATGGAAGAGGCCATTGGGGACTTGGGCGACGTGGTGCTTGATCTGGCGGTTACCGGATCTGCGGGGATGGGCGTGGCCGAGACCTTCGGGCTGCCATTTGTCCAGGAAGTAGTGGCCTCAGCTCACTTTATAGAGGAATCTTTTCCTGAAGTCAGAACTTTTATTGAAATCGGCGGAGAAGACTCAAAGATCGTATTTTTCGACGAACATTTTCGTCCCGACATCCGGATGAACGGCAGTTGTGCAGGGGGAACCGGCGCTTTCATTGATCAAATGGCCGTTCTCTTGGCTGTTAAGGTGGCGGAGCTAAACACGCTGGCCAAAAAATCAACGAACATTTATCCTATTGCCTCCCGTTGCGGCGTCTTTGCCAAAACCGATATCCAGGCATTGCTCAGCCGCCATGTATCCAGGGAAGATATTGCTGTTTCCATATTTCATGCAGTTGCCTTGCAGGTAATCACCGCCCTGTCCAGGGGCCGGAATATTGAAGAAAAAATACTCTTCGGCGGCGGTCCACTGACCTTTAACCCGGGGCTGCGCAAGGCATTTGTGGATTTGCTTGGCATTGAGAATCCGGATAACCTGATTATTCCAGAGCATCCGGAACTGCTTCCTGCCATGGGCGCGGCCATGGTCCGGAACGGAAACCCCTGCCAGGCCAAAATCAGCAACTTTTTATCAATACCGGCAAATGGCGCCGGCGGGCAAACAACCAGCGGCACCAAAAGGCTGCTGCCCCTGTTTACAAACAAAGCTGAGTTTAATCTGTGGCAGGAACGGCATGCACAAAGTCGAGTCCCCAGAATTGATCTGGCTGCGGTAAAAGGGAAAAATCTTTTTTTAGGGATCGATTCCGGGTCAACAACTACCAAGATTGTCCTGGTCGATGAGGATGGAAAGTTTGTACTTGGCTATTACGGCGCCAACAATGGTGATCCACTCCAGGCGGTAAAAAAGGGGATGGCCGAGTTCAGGGAAAAATTCGCAACAGTCGGTTTCGGCCCTCGTATCCTGCGGACAGCCGCCACCGGTTACGGTGAATGCCTGATCAAAGCGGCTTTTGGCTTAAATGACGGCGTGGTTGAGACCATAGCGCATTACAGGGCAACTCGATATCTTGAACCGGACGTCTCCTTTATTTTGGATATCGGCGGCCAGGACATGAAGGCAATCTATGTCCGGAATCACGCTGTAGCGGAAATCCAGATCAATGAAGCCTGCTCATCGGGATGCGGTTCTTTTATCGAAACATTTGCCAGTTCATTGGGATACACCGTTCAGGAATTTGCTGAAATCGCCTGTGAAAAAAACTCACCTTTTGATCTGGGGACCCGATGCACTGTCTTTATGAATTCCAAGGTCAAACAGGCAATTGGGGAAGGCGCGACAATCGCCGATATTTCAGCCGGACTGGCCTATTCGGTCATCAAAAATGCACTGTACAAGGTGCTCAAATTGAAGAACACCGACGTCTTGGGAAACAAGATCGTTGCCCAGGGAGGGACATTCCGCAATCCTGCCGTGCTGCGTGCATTAGAGCTTTTGCTCAACAAAAAGGTTGTCAGACCGGATATTTCCGAATTGATGGGCGCATACGGAGCGGCCCTGACCGCCCTTTCAAATCATCGCAGCAGATCAAGTGAAGCAAGTTCTTTTACCACCTTTGAGAAAATGGAAAGTGGAACCGACTTTTCCAAAAAGGAAATCCGTTGCAATGGTTGCGAAAACAGGTGCACTGTCTTGCAGCTTACGTTTGCCAACAGAAACCGTTTTTATACAGGGAACCGTTGTGAGCGGCATTTCAGCAACAATCCCAACATAGAACACAAGGGGAAAAATCTGATCAATGAACAGATAAAGTTCTTGTTTGACCAAAAGATGGAGCCGGAAAGCAAGCCGATTCTCACCTACGGCATTCCACGCTGTATGAACATGTATGAAAACTTTCCGTTCTGGTGTGCCTTTTTGACCACCTGCGGGTTCAGGGTAGTTCTGTCCTCCCCTTCCGATTTCAAACTTTACGAAAAGGGTGCCGCCACGGTCATGTCGGAAAATATCTGTTTTCCAGCCAAACTTGCCCACGGTCACATTTTTGATCTTATTGAAAAAAAAGTGGACAGGATATTCTATCCCACCGTGGTTTATGAACAACAGGAACATGACGATGCCTTGGACAGTTTCAACTGTCCGGTCATTACCGGATATCCGGACCTGTTGAAAAGTGCTATTGATCCTGAGGGGAAGTATGGAATTCCACTTGATAATCCGGCCGTCAGCTTCAAAAGACTGAATCTGTTAAGGGATCAGCTTTATCTATTTTTTAAGCCGTTTGGAATAGATTACCGGACGGCGTCTCTGGGGGTGAAGAAAGGAGTTGGTGCCCAAAGTGCTTACAAGGAAAAACTCAGGGCCAGTACAAAAGCCCTGATAACCGATGCCGAAAAAAAGCGGCGAATCGTAGTTGTCCTTGCCGGACGGCCTTATCACATAGATCCACTTATCAACCACGGCATCCCAAACCTCCTGACCGAATTGGGGGTTGATGTTGTCAGCGAAAATTCCATTTTTTTAAATGCCAATCAGGTATCCCTGGATGATGTCAATGTCCTGACCCAGTGGAACTATACCAACAGGTTGTACGCTGCGGCCAAGGGGGTCAGTCAAAATCGCAATGTCCAACTGGTGCATATAACCTCTTTCGGCTGCGGGCCGGATGCTATCGCGGCTGACGAGGTCAGGGAAATTATCCAGCACAGTGGAAAGATTTACACCCTGATCAAGATTGATGAAATTGCCAACTTGGGCGCTGTCAGGATCAGGCTGCGCTCCATGTTGGAAGCGGTGAAAAAAAATGGCGGCAAACCACAGACATCTGTGGCCGATCAAAAGAAAACAAACCGAATATTCATGGCCGAAGACCAAAAAAAGACCCTGATTGCACCATATTTTTCCCCTTTCTATTCACCACTCTTACCCGCTGCCTTCAGACCTTTAGGCTTCCGTGTGGATGTGCTACCGCCTCAGGACAAGACCTCAGTTGACTTGGGTCTTAAGACCGTTAACAATGACATGTGTTATCCCTCTATCCTGGTCGCTGGCGACATTATCAAGGCCTTTCAATCAGGCAGGTACGATCCTCAAAACACTGCGGTTATTCTGATTCAGACCGGCGGTCAATGCAGGGCATCCTCTTACGTATCTCTCGTCAAAAAAGGACTTGCCGCCGCCAATCTGAGTGATGTCCCGGTCGTCGCCATATCCAATGAGGAAATCAATCCCCAACCGGGATTTGAAATCGATACAAAAAAATTGGCCAAACGTCTGGCCCTGGGAATTATTTTTGCTGATCCGTTGGCCAGGATGTACCTGTCCACCTTGGTCAGGGAAAAGGTACCGGGAGAGTCCAAAACCCTGCACAGCAAATACCTCACCAAAATGGAGGCAGGCATCGAGAACGCCGATTACCGTTTTCTGCTTAATCTTCTCCAAAAGGCAGTTGAAGACTTCAACAGGATTGAAATCAAAAACGGATCCGTTCCCAGAATCGGAATCGTGGGCGAAATTTTCGTCAAATACAATTTTTTTGCCAATATGAACATCATCGAGTGGCTTTCCGACCAAGGGGTGGAAGTGGTCCTCCCTCCTTTACAGAGTTTTTTTGCCCAGCGATTTATCAACGAAACATATGACCAGAAGGCGTTGTTTAAACGTTCTTTCGTCGACCGGATCAAATTCAGACTGCTGGAAATTTACTCAAATTACTACCTTGGTCATATTGAGTCGTGCATGCAGGAATTTCGCTTTTACCGAAAATCTCACGACCTGAGACAATTGGCTGAGATCACCGGCAAGGTGGTCGGCTTGGCCAACCAGTTCGGCGAGGGTTGGTTATTGACAGCCGAAATGATCGCCATGTCCGATGAAGGGATCAGCAACATTGTCTGTCTGCAGCCGTTCGGTTGCATCTCCAATCACATCACGGGGAGGGGGATGGAGAAAAAACTCAAGGAAATGTTCCCTGATTTTAATTTGCTTTCGCTCGATATGGACGCGGGGGCAAGTGAGGTAAACATACTAAATCGATTGCATTTCATGGTCATGGGAGCACGAGAGCAGCTTGCCCGTGACGAGGAAGCGGTGACCGGGCCGAAAACAATCAGGCACTTTACCATGCCCAATATATTGCCGCGCGAACTATCTGTTCTCAATAATTACGTATCATTGGACGTTGAAAAATGGCGGGCATGGGTGTCCGGCTTGGGGATGTGGGAAAAAGCTCGGAATATTAGGCGCAAAATCAGCTTGTAACCATCAAGATCCGTAACCGTTCACGGGGTTACCCCCCCCGTTTTACCGCAACCCACCGAACTGTAAGCGTTTACAGGGTGCTGCAGATGCGAGGCGTACGGGTACGCAGACGTACTCCCTGTACTTCAAGTGCCCGACAACAAAGCAGATGCGGTGCCCTGTGAACGCTTACTGACAAACTAACCATTTGGAGGTGCAGCATGTTAAAAGAGATGAAAGAACGGATCACTGAGGCATTTGAAAGGATCATGAAGAGTGGCGAAGTGACAGCGGTACAGGTCAGAGACATCGTCCAGACAGCCGTGTCGGACACTGCCGGAAAGGTGAAAGAAGGAGGGATAACCCTGCGCGAGATTGCCAAGGAAGCCACTGCCACAGCCACGGATGGACTTAAACAAAAAGGAATTGCCACCAGGGAGCGCATCACTGCGGCAGTCGAGGGGGCAATCGACGGCATCAAGTCCACAAAACAGAGGGCTGTGGACAGGACCCGTCAAGAGATCCAACAACTGAAGACCCGTCTAGGTGGAGAGGAACAGAAATTGTCTGAAGATGTGCGCGAGGCCCTGGAAGGTACCAGACAGAGCAGCGAGGCATTTACTGGATAGATGAAAGAACACATAGAGACCTCTGTCACCGATACCAAGTTGAAATACGCGCAGCTTTTAGGCCTGACCGGGGAAACTGTCAAACAGGCTGTAAAGCGGGTGATCGATAGCGGAAAGGACGTAGAGGAAACTGTTGCCGAAATTACCAGGGATGCAACGAAAAAGGCCCTTGCAGAGGCGCATTTCAGCGCGGACAGAATAAAAAAAGTATCTCATACTGTGATTTCCGCCGCAGTTGAGACCGCAGAGGAGGCCGACACCAATATACGCGAGGTAGCTAGTGGCGCAGTACGGGGAACCAGGGAAGGTGTCACCTCTGCAGTGGAGTCCACAAAAGAGACGCTATCCGCCGCAGGTGCAAAGACCAAGTCCTTTGTCACAGAGGACCTTGCTCAGACCAAGGAAGACCTTGAGGCCGTTGGAGACCTGTTTCTTGAGACCATACGCGGAGTGGCCGGCAGATCCGGCAAGGTGGCAGGTGATGTGCTTACTGAAATTGCAGACCAGACCAGGAAAATTCCCTCTACCCTGAAGGAGAAGGCAGGTGAAGCCGCTGAGGCAGTCTCAAATCGTTTTAAGGAATTAGGCAAAGATACCTTTGGTAGAGCGGCGCAGCTCACCGAAGAGACAGTACACACCGCAGCCGAGGAGACCAAGGAACTATCAAAACGGGCCTTGGATATAGCAAAGGGAGCAGTATCAGGGATCTTACAGGGTGCAAAGCATGCCTTAAAGAAAGATAAGGAAGACAAGTCATGAAAAAAGTAATTTTTGCAACTCTTTTAGCACTTTGGCTGATCAGTGGTTTTAATGAATAAACGCATAGATGACACTAAGGTTGCCCTGAAGGAAGGGGAAAAACAGGGCAGTAAAAAGCTTTCCGACCTCCTTAAATGGGCGGCTGAGAGGGTGGAGGTCAAAGGAGAAGAGTGAGGACGCCTGAAACCCGGACGACCATACATCATTATAGGTAGGTAAAATTGGGAAAACCAAGACCACTGGAAGCAGAGTTGTATTTTTACAAAAATACCCCTTTAGAAAAGGCCATGCAGGTAATGGCTGACTGATGCCGCTCAGGCCATTGTTCAAAACATGTCTGAATTTTACTATCGTCATGGAGAAGCAGGATGAAAAAATTGCACTTTATTACGCGAATGCCGGATGAACCGGGCGCGTTGCATAAGGCAGCCGAAATCATTCGGGAATATGAAGGCAACATCAGTCGTATTCATTACGACTACCGCATAGACCCACACACAGTATTTTTTGAAATTACGGTACCCTCTAAAAAAGCAGATGAAAGAATCAAAGAAGAGCTATATAAAATTGGTTATTTGCAGAAATCTTTAGAGCCAATTGGGTTTTTAAAATTCAATATCTATTTGCCCAACCAGCCAGGTGCTCTGTTTGAGTTTCTAAACTATATCACCTCTGCACGCGCAAATATTGATTTTTTGGATTTTGACGAAAGAGGGAAACACCCAGATAGGTTAACAGTGAGCTTAACCATAGAAAAAAACGCAATTATAGATAAGTTGTTGAGTGAATTAAAGTCTCGTTACCGGATTGAAATTTTAGAATATGATACCAAAGGCAAACATCTGGATGATACAGTTTTTTACCTTCGTTTTGCCCAGCAATTGCGAGAGATTATAGGGACAGCAGAAGACGAATTTTTGCTTAAGTTACTTCATGACATAAATCACATTGTCCAGGAGTTAACAAACCTAAAGCAGGAACCAAAAAAGGTGTTTGAAAGTATTATTCTTACTGGCAAAACTCTTAAGGAAACAACCGGAAGTAATTTTTATGCAGATGTACAACACATAAAATTGGAAGAAGACATAGAGCTTTTTTGTTTTCAATTGCCTTGCGGTGGTAATATTTTTGTCTTTAATACTCCTGACGAGATGGCAATGTTTGATATAGGATTTGGTATATATCATTCAGATGTAATTAAAATGTTTCAAAGATATGGTTTGGGGAATTTAAATAAATTAAAGCGCATTTTTATTACCCATGCTGACGCAGACCATGCTGGGGCAGGGGGATTTTACGACGCTATTTCCTTTTTACATCGGGGAACTCTTGAAGCCATTGAAAGGGCCAATAGGGCCTATGGGTCAAAGATGGAGAACTCTATTTTAGAAGAAGTATATACAAAACTAATTAACTTATTCTCTAAGTTTACTCCTTCCCGGAAGATAGAGATTTTCTCCAGCCAAGTGCTAGGCTTAAGAAATATTTTCCCAATTGTCTATCGTTTCCATGTGGGGCCATTAGAATTTGAAGTGTTAGAAAGTCTGGGCGGCCATCTTTATGGACAGGTATTTTTCCTATGTACCGAATATGGACTTCTTTTTACAGGAGATAGCCTTATCAATTTTGGTAGTCTCTCAGAAGAAAGAAAAAAATTTAACATTTTGGCCAAGATTCTTATGACTTCTGTCAATGTAGATAGTGGGATAGCCTCTAAGGAAAGGGATACTTTACTCCAGATTGCCAAAGAGGTTGACAAAAAAATGGCTCTGCAAGATAAGAGATGTTTAATCTGTGGAGGACATGGTGTGATTTCCGTTTTAGAAAAAAACGGTCTGGAAACTTATGGAGAGATTGAGCACTATAAGGGGGGAAATAACAAACACCTGAATGCGATCAAGCATTATTATCTGGGTGATGAGGAAAAAATTAGGAAGGCCACGGAGGCTGTTGCTGGGCAAGTCAGTGTGAATGAGAAATAACAAGTCATGTGTATTATGGTCAAGGATGTTATCATTGACATTACCTGTACCCATGATGAATATTCTGGGTCAACCGGAACTGGTGTGGTAAATCATCCCCTTTTTGTCAATTATTCGTTGTTTTACAGGTGGTTATGCCAATATTAAATATTGTCATTTTTTTACCCTTTATACCTTTGTTAAACCGTTGATATATTAGCAATGTTTTGCGTAACATGTTGATTTTATTCACCACACTGATTCCGGTTGACGGGTTTGAGCATCACACAAATTACGGTTGAGCCAATATTCTAAATGGCGGTGTCGTCAATCCTTCATTAATGATTTTCAAAACAGCAGGTATTTGCCATGAAAAAAATTGCTATAAATGGTCTTGGACGTATTGGAAGGTTGGTGTTGCGCCACTATTTATCCGATCCTCCAAAAAATCTCCAAATCGTCGCAGCCAACGATCTCACCCCGACCGATGAGCTTGCTTACCTGTTACGGTATGATTCTGTACATGGAAGAGCTTCGTTCCCCATAGAATCCGGCCAGGATTATCTCGAGCTGGGATCTCAAAAACTTGCTATTTTCAATGAAAAGGACCCTGTGAATCTGCCTTGGAAGTCACTCGGTGTGGATATTGTGCTGGAGTGTACCGGGTTTTTCAGAAGGCGGAAAGATGCGGCAAAACACCTTGCAGCCGGGGCATCAAAGGTGATTATAAGCGCCCCTTCCGAAAGTGCCGATTTGACCATAGTCATGGGGGTAAACGAGAAGCTTTATAACCCTCAGGCGCATCACATTATTTCAAATGCCTCCTGTACCACCAATTCTCTGGCACCCGTGGTCAAGATTCTCAATGATGAGTTCGGGATAGAGAGCATGATGGTAACCACCATCCTTGCCTATACGGCCAGCCAATCTTTGATAGACCGTCCAACTCGAAAGAGGCGTCTGGGTCGGGCCGCCGCGGCTTCTTTGATTCCCACAAGCACGGGTGCGGCCAAGACCATAGCTATAGTTATTCCCGAATTGAAGGGAAAGATGGATGCCATTACGGTGAGAGCCCCGATTCCGGATGGGGCGCTGACAGATATCGTGGCCTATCTCAAAAAGGATGTTTCAGTGGAACGCGTGAACGCAGCCCTGGAAAAGGCAGCCAATGGTACGTTCAAGGGGGTTCTGGATTATAACAATGATGAAATTGTGTCTGCTGATATCATTGGCAATCCCAATTCAGGCATTGTTGATGCCCCATCCACCAGGGTGGTCATGAACCGGGTAGTCAAGGTGCTGGTCTGGTACGACAACGAATTCGGGTATTCGAGGCGCTTGCTTGATCTGGCGTCTTATATGGATAACAGAGGTTGATGGCGTTTGCACTGAGCAACAATTGAATTTAAGGGATTGGATATAGAGAGCCATATTTTAGTCAGCCATCCTAACAACAAATGGAGAGGAGAGGTCGGAAGGGCCACTGATATTTTAGAAAAATTACAGGATGTTTGCAAAAATTCAATTTTAGTAGCATGTGGACCTCCTCCTATGTTTTTAACAGTAGAAAAAATTGTAAAATTAATGCCAATTGCTACAAAAAATATCTTTTTTCCCTAAGGGTGATACGCAAAAAGCTGGCTACCTTTCTAATCGAAAGGGCCAGTCTTTCTATCGGGCTTGTAAATTCCATTACCACTCTGAGCTATTACTTTCTACTCTTATTAATCGTACTGGTAGCCCTTTCTACGGCCGGGGTAAACCTGAACCAGATCACCATCATTTTAGGTGCGTTAGGCGTTGGTATCGGCTTTGGTCTTCAAACGATCGCTAACAATTTTATAAGCGGCCTCATTCTTCTGACCGAAAGAACTATAAAAGTAGGAGACATTGTGGAATTGGAAAACGGCCTATTGGGTGAGGTTAAGGATATCTCTATCAGGAGCACTGTTATTAAAACCTATGACAGTCTTGATATTATCGTCCCTAATTCCGATTTCATTTCTAACCGGGTGACTACGTGGACTTATGGAGATGACTGGCGGAGGCTCAGGATTCCCTTTGGGGTTTCCTATGGTTCAGACCCTGATGAAGTTGCTAAACTGGCTATAGAAGTTGCCAAGGAGATCCCTACAAACATAGAAGATGGTGCCCACCCTTTAAGAGTGTGGTTTGAGGGATTTGGGGACAGCAGCCTCGACTTCTCCTTGCTGGTCTGGTGCCAGATGAGGCGCCTTCTCCCTGTTTCCGACTTGCTCAGCGATTATTACTTTGCACTTTTCCGTAAGTTTAAAGAGGCCGGGATCGAAATACCGTTTCCACAAAGGGATCTCCATCTACGTTCAATTTCTCCGGAAATTTCGCATATTTTTAAAAAGTAGTGTGCCATTTGGAACGAATCGGGATCTCCAAGCACCACACATCACATTCTACATTATTATTTGGAGTGCGGGTCAAAAATTCTTATGATCATGTGTAATGATAAAAGGGGAAATAGACGTTTTGGCCCCTGACAACCTGTTTCTGGCCTGATTATTAACGCCGATTTGAAAGTGATCACTTTTAGATGGTTTAAAGGTGACCATATTCTTCTCCAGGCCGAGAGACTTGCTGCTGCTGGAAAGGCCGTATTCGAGATAGCCCACGATATGAAAACGCCCCTTATGGCTATTGGTGGTTTTGCAAACCAGGTTTCCAGAAAACTGCGGCAGGAAGATCCCAACCGGAAAAAACTGGAGATTGTGGTTCAAGAAACAGCCTGTCTCGAATCCATGGTAAAGCAGATGCTGGACTTTGGCAGACCCCTGGAGATTCAGCCCACGGAAATAAGCCTGAATGAGCTGGTGATGAAAACTGTGAAAGTGGCAGAACCAGTGGCAAGGAAGTCGGGGGTAGAGCTAAAAACTGATCTCGAGCCGTCTTTGCCTCTGCTTCTGCTGGATGGTCCCAGAATAGAGCAAGTCATCCTGAACCTGGTCACCAACGCAGTTCAGGCCTCTCCGGCCGGAGAGCATGTACTGGTCAGGACTCATCTGGGGAACGGCGAAGTCTTGTTGAAGGTGGCTGACCGCGGATGCGGGATAACGGAAGAACATCGTGACAATGTCTTTCATCCTTTCTTTTCAACAAAAAAAGCAGGAACTGGTCTGGGCCTGGGTATTGTGAAAAAGATCGTAGAGGCCCATGGAGGAGGTGTCTCTTTCCAGTCCAACCCGGAAAAGGGTGTAACCTTTAGCGTGCGGTTGCCCTTTTTGAGAAGTCAGGTGATAATATAGATGAAACGCCTTTCTTTTTCCAATTTGCATGTTCACTTAATCCTCCTGGTTCTTATTGCGGTCCTACCGGCAAGGATTGAAGTCAAAATAAAAAAGGAGGATCAAACAATGTCGGGGAAAAATACAACTATCGCAATTTGTAACAACCACACAAAGGCTGAATAGCTTGTCAAGGAATTGCAGAAATCCGGATTTGACATGAAAAAACTGTCCATTGTTGGAAAGGACTACCATACCGAGGAGGATGCGGTCGGCTATTACGATACCGGTGACCGGATAAAGAAGTGTGGGGCGAGTTGGGCGCATTCTGGGGCATCCTTTCCGGCTCTACTTTCTTTATCATCCTCTGAGGTAACTGTTTGTCATGGTTAGAGGGTCTGTCATGTCTTTAAACATCGATTCGAGTAAAAGAGGTGTATACAAGGAGTTTCTATGATGAAAAAAGTTGCCATTAATGGCTTGGGACGCATTGGACGGCTAATTATACTGCATTACTTGTCAAACCGTCCAGATAATGTGGAAAATGTTGCGGCCAAATAAGTGATCAGCGCGGTAAAGGAGCGATTATCATGACGAAACTGGCTTTCTTTAATGTAGATGAAAAAGAACAGGCTGTGTTGTTAAAGGCATTTGAGGAGGAAAAAGCATTTGAATTGAGTTTTAGTCAAAAGCCTCTTGATGTACACACGGCAACTATTGCAAAAGATGCGGATGGAATGGGAATATTCATCCAATCTCAGGTTACACGGGAAGTACTGGATCTGCTGCCTCAACTAAGCATAATTGTTACCATGTCCACCGGTTTTGACCATATTGACTTAGAGGCATGCAAGTCTCGAAACATCACTGTATGCAATGTCCCTGCTTACGGCGATAACACAGTAGCCGAATATGCCTTTGGTCTCATTATAGCCCTGGCCCGTAAATTGAAACCGACATTTGAACGGGTGGAACGGGGATTTTTTAGCCGTGCCGGCCTTAAGGGTGTGGATCTCAAAGGAAAGACACTTGGTCTGATAGGAACGGGTCGAATCGGTTGTCACATGGCAAGGCTTGGATGGGCCTTCGGGATGGAGGTAATTGCGTTTGATCTGAAACCCGATGCTACTCTTTCGGAAAAATTCCAAGTGAGATTTATTAGCCTGGATGAGGTATTGCAGCAGGCTGATGTTATTAGCCTGCATGTGCCATATCTCCCGTCTACCCATCACCTGATTAATGCAGAGAGATTGCGATTGATCAAACCTACAGCCTTGCTTGTCAACACCGCGCGAGGAAAGGTCGTTGACACCAAAGCTGTTGCTGCAGCTCTGCGTGAGGGCAGATTGGGAGGAGTAGCTCTGGACACCTTTGAAGGTGAAGAGATCTGGATCGAAGAAGAGTTTCTCAAAAGAGATGATCTCGCGGCCATCACGCTGAAGGAAGCAATGGAGAGTTTTTCAATCATGCGTTCAGAACGAGCAATCCTGACGCCGCACAATGCGTTCAATACCAGCGAGGCCCTGGAGCGAATTCTGGTCACCAGTGCTGAAAACCTCAAGGCCTATTTTAGCAGCAATCCACAGAATGTGGTCGGCTAATTAACATAACAGATTCAAAAGATCAAAGATGCAACGACGCGGGGAAAGGGCTATTAAAGCCTTTAAGTGTTTGGTTGAGTGGTTCCTTTGGGGCATGGTCAGGCCACGTATTCTGGTTTTTTGGCTGGTGACTACTTAAAGGAATGTAGTGATTTGGGAGTCCCGCTGGTGGCGATAGGTTTCATGTATCCGGAAGGATATGTACGTCAGAAGATCCGTGAGGACGGCTGGCAGGAAGGTACAGACGAGCCCTTAGACAGAGATGCAGCCCCCATAACCAGGGTCCTGGAAAAAGACGGAAAACAGCTTGTAGTCCGGCCGGGCATGATGTCTTTCCATTCCAGTTGATGGAAAAATATTTCAGCTCCTATTGGCCAGGCCTGGGAATAGATCGTGAGACCTTCTTCCGTTTGGGAACCAATCCGGAGGCCCGGATGGCCGGCTTCAACATGACCGCCTTTGCCCTTAAGATGTGTACCTATTGTAATGCGGTCAGCAAAAGGCACGGGGAGGTAACCCGGCGCATGTGGAATGTTCTCTGGCAGGAACTGCCGGATAAAATACCTATAGATAATGTTACTAACGGCGTTCATGTCCCAACATGGGTGGAGCCTAAAATGGAGCTCCTATTCAATAAATATCTTGGCCCCAACTGGTTGGAGGACCATGATGACCCGGCAATCTGGGAACTCATTGATGATATCCCGGATGAGGAACTTTGGCATACGCATTACTGGTTAAAGGTGAAATTGATCAATTTTGTACGTGAGAGGATACGCAAACGCTGGGTGGAAGATCGAATCAACCCTTCCATTACCTTGGCCGAGGGAGTCATGCTCGACCCCTCTGCGTTGACCATTGGTTTCGCCCGCCGCTTTGCCACTTATAAGCGCGCATACCTGCTTTTTTCCGACAGGGAAAGGCTGAAAAAGATCCTGAATGATCCCTGGCATCCGGTACAGATCATCTTTGCCGGAAAGGCCCACCCCGAGGATATGTCTGGAAAACACATCATGCAAGAGGTTTTCAATGCCGCTCGCGATCCTGAGTTTGGTGCACATATAGCCTTTGTAGAAGATTATGGGGAACAATTGGCCCAGTACATGGTCCACGGGGTAGACGTGTGGCTTAACAATCCCCTGCCGCCCATGGAGGCCAGTGGAACCAGTGGTATGAAGGCTGCCTTATTAATGAAATTCAGCTCATTTGAGCGGAAAAGAGGACCTCGCTATCAACCATGCGCACAGGGATCGCCGTCTTGGTCTTGCCCCTTTCAGTACTGAGCGTCCTGATAGCTTTTTCGAAATACTACGATGTTATGCAGGTAATTCATCTGTTTGTGCCGCTATTAGTAATTATATCTGGTTTGGTCTTTCTGGGGTCATACCTCATAATCCGGTCGATCGTGCAGATTCACCGCCAGGATCGGCTTATCCTGAAACTCAAGCAAGAACACAGCAGGATCGCCGAATTTCTTGACTGAACTACAAAAGAGTCAGCCAAACTGAATGTCCACGCAAAGCAGAATAGGAAATGAATCCATTACGTTCGGTCTTGAAGTGTTCGGATTGTTTTTATGTTAGGAGTAATAAGTGTTGTGCGCTAAGATTCCGAGATACATGGAGGATGATAATTTAAGACTGAGACCGTTGAAGATTTTTGATGGACCTTTCATAATAAATGGATTAAGGGATGAAGATGTTTGGAGAGCAAATGGTTTAAGTAGACCTATAAGTTCTTCATGGTTTTCTGTCTGGTGGTATTTAAAAAAGACCTTTGATCTCACTCTCTGTATAGAGATTGACTCAAGGCGTGCAGGATTTATTGGTCTTTATAACCTTAGCCTTGGTAAATTTGCTGAACTGAGCTTATCATTATTTGAGAAAAATATCAGGCAATGTGGTTATGGAAGCAGGGCATTTAGACTACTCGCAAAAAACCTAAAAGAATATTCTATAGTAAAAAAGATAATAGTTAGGGTAAAAATAGATAATAATGCTGCAATATCTTTCTACAGGGCACTTGGATTCAATGAGCTAGGTAATCTTGATAGAATAAAGACTATGGCAATTGATTTAAACGGTCATCCTTACAAGGAGTGAGATTTTATGGATATTTTGGAAGACAGGTTTCTGGGTATCCCGAATAATATCTCTGGTCTGGGGGAAATGGCTTGCAACCTCTGGCGTAGGCTTGCATCCGGCCCCTGCCGCCCATGGAGGCCAACGGAACCAATGGTATAAAGGCCGCCCTGAACGGCGTTCCTCACTTGAGCATTATGGCTGGATGGCTGGTGGGTAGATGGTTTAAAGGTGACCATAGTTGGTTGGTATTTTTGAGGAGATTTTCTTGCGAGCCGGGCATGCTGCAAGAAAGCCCGGCCAGTATTATCAGATTGGGAAATAAGCCATGCCTGTCCATAAAAATTGGAAAAAAGTTGTGGTCATCGCCCTTATGATTGGCGCGATCCTCTCCCTGCATTACTTCACCTTGCCTTATATGCAATACCGGCATGCGCTTTACCGGATGTTATTTTACCTGCCCCTGGTTCTGGGAAGCCTCTGGTTTGGGCTGAAGGGGGCTATATTCGTCTGTGCAAGTGTTTCCATACTCTATCTTCCATATACCATGATACAGTGGCAAGGGTTTTCCTTGGAAATTTTTCATGTACTATTGGAGGGGGTGTTATACATTATCATTGCTTTTATCCTTGGGTCTCTAGTTGAAAAGGAAAGAAAGGAACACAGTGCCCTTCTTCAAGCCGAAAGCCTTGCTGCTGTTGGAAAGGCCGTGTCTGAAATAGCCCACGATATGAAAACGCCCCTTATGGCTATTGGTGGTTTCGCGAACCAGGTCTCCAGAAAACTGCGGCACGAAGATCCTAATCGGAAAAAACTCGATATTGTGGTTCAAGAAACGGCCCGTCTCGAATCCATGGTAAAGCAGATGCTGGACTTTGGCAGACCCCTGGAGATTCAGCCTACGGAAATAAGCCTGAATGAGTTGGTGATGAAAACTGTGGAAGTGGCAGAACCAGTGGCAAGGAAGTCGGGGGTGGAGCTGAGAACTGATCTCGAACCGTCTTTGCCTCCCCTTCTGCTGGATGGTCCCAGAATAGAGCAAGTCATCCTGAACCTGGTCACCAACGCAGTTCAGGCCTCTCCGGCCGGAGAGCATGTACTGGTCAGGACTCATCTGGGGAACGGCGAAGTCTTGTTGAAGGTGGCTGACCGCGGATGCGGGATAACGGAAGAACATCATGACAATGTCTTTCATCCTTTCTTTTCAACAAAAAAGGCAGGAACTGGTCTGGGCCTGGGTATTGTGAAAAAGATCGTAGAGGCCCATGGAGGAGATGTCTCTTTCCAGTCCAACCCGGAAAAGGGTGTGACTTTTAGTGTGCGGCTGCCTTCTCAATAAGACTAGGCATTCAGAAAAATTTGCCGTGGATAACCAATATAACGTGGGAAAACGCAAAATCATGCTATCCCTTTACTCTCTTCAAACCGTCGAGTCCTGGGTCTTCGACATCATGGATTTGCGTAATTATTTCCGTTTCTGAAATACCAGACGTGAGATATGGCACTGGCCACTCATGAAGACAAAACTCCGCCATAGCCTGGGTTCCCGCTTTGGCCTCTTTTATCGGTTATGCCTTCAGTAATAACATTGGATTCTCAATGATTGCCGGCGCATCTGTGCGTTACCGCCTGTATTCAGCATGGGGGCTTTCGGCCCTTGAGATTACCAAGGTGGTCGCTTTCTGCAGTCTAACGCTCTGGTTTGGCTTTTTTGCCCTCGGGGGCCTGATATTTCTTCTCGAGCCCATGGCTATTCCCACAGTGCTTCAACTCCCCTTTGCCTCTGCACGTCCGCTTGGCATATTCTTCCTCGTGCTGGTAGCGGGATATCTCCTGTGTAGCGTCTTGAGAAAGAAACCTATCACGATTCGGAAATTGGAGTTTCCTCTTCCCTCCACCCGGCTCTTCCTTGCCCAGATTGCACTGGCTTCTCTTGATTGGATCCTGGCCGGCAGCGTGCTCTATGCTTTGATGCCCTCTGTCCCAAATATGTCCTACATGGGACTTATTTCCGTTTTAGGAAAAGACGGTCTGGAAACTTATGGAGAGATTGAGCACTATAAGGGGGAGAATAACAAATAAGAGTAAACGCTTACAGCTCGGTGGATTGCTTTAAAACGGGAGGTGTAACCCAGTGAACGGTTACAGTAATTCGTTGTATGGAGTTTCCAGAGACAAACTTACTTTCTCGATCAGTTTACGCAGATATCCTTGTGAGACCTTTTCACCAAGGACATCCTTGATGTATTCTCTGATCGTGGAAAATGATGCATGGCAGACATTCTTCATATAGGCAACTAACGACGTTAAGAAAAAATTTGGTTGTGACAAAGGGCACACACATGTCGATATGGCAGAAAAGACTCTTTGTGTTTCTCTCGCGAAATGCTGCGGCAGCCGATAGGTTCTTCCGATTGCCCCACGAGCAGACTATTTTTTTAATAAATCGACAGAATTCGAGAAGATTCCTGAGCTGTTGAAAAATCTGAATTGGGATTTTCAGGATTTATGAAAGGAGGCAACTCATTGGTAAATTGAAATTGAAAGGAATTTGGTGGCATAAAATCGAAAACAAACAATAAAAGAAAGGTAATCGACTATAAAAAAGCAAGTTAGCATGTTGATGGCAAGTTTATTAGCTATAGCTATCATAGGGATAGGACCTGTGATGGCCCAAACAATTCAGGAAAAAGTTACAATAACTCCGGGCAAGACTATTTCCACAGCAGATGAATCGGCCATATCGTCGGCTGCAGTCAAGGTGCTCCGACACATTGCAACGGCAAGAGGTGCAATTCATGACAACGATCTGGAGCAGGCCCAAGCAGACCTCAAACAGGCCCGCGAGCTGATTGATATCATCAAGGCCTCACTCCCCACGGCAAAAGTCAAGGACCATATCTGGGTGGCCAAGGAACACCTGGATTACAAGAGCACGGAAGACGTAATTCCGGATTTGATTCCCATCTATGCCGAACTGGACAATATAGAGGATTTGGTGCCTGTGGAGCAGGCGAAAAAGCACCGCAACCAAGGCCAGGATTGACGCCATGGAAAAAGAGGTTGGTGAAATCAAAGCAGACCTGAACAGCAAGACAGAGGCGGCTAGGGCGCACTATATAAAGATCAAGGGCGACCTACGCCAACTGATTCGTGATTTATAAACATAAGTCGAGACGATTATTGTCTACCTTGAAGGATTGAAGTCAAAATAAAATTGGAGGCCTAAGTGCCCTGGGTGCCGGACTATTTAGCATTGGCATCCCCAAGGACAGCGTCCTTCAGTATGAAACTGCAATCAAGTCGGACAAGTTCCTAATCATTGCCCATGGAACAGCAGATGAGGTAGCCAAAGCAAAAGAGATCCTGGATGCGTCGAATGTCTCTGAGGTCGCAATGCATCACGCTTAAGAGGGAAATTCGAACGAAGACGATAAGGTAAGATCTCGGAACAGCGCGTCTTGGCATGGTCATGGCCTAGGACTCAGAACTTCCGGCTGCCTTTTCACATAGAGAGCGAACAAAGGATATCCCTTATGTAAGTCTTATGGTTATAACGGCCATAACACTCCTGTTTGTAAACACAACCGACCTGACTATGATATCATCGTTTGCCAGTTCCACCTTCCTGTTAATCTTTGCGGCTATCAACCTGTCGGCCATAAGGCTTAAAGCCCGGATCGGCATAAACATTGCTGCGCCACTGGCAGGTTTATTGATGTCTCTTGTGTCCTGGGCAGTATTATTGGTTTATATCTACAGAACAGACTTAAAGTGTCTGGCCTGGATAGGTATGATTTATCTATTTGTAATAATATCTGAATTATGCTTTAGTGAAAGAAAGTTGTTCTTTAAGGCAAGAGCATAGGGCAAAGCGGGTAAACGCTGAGGGAAATAAAATACATATGTTCAAAAAGACTTTTTCAGAAAAAGGAGACAGGCAATTGTGATATTGTCCTCATTAACATTGAGGCCGGGCATTGCATTATGCCGGGAGGATAATGTTTTAAAATTGGTTCCAAAAATAACTTGCAAAGAAAGGAGATGTAACAATGGCTATCAAAACAGATGACGTAATTGTACCTCTGGATATCCCGAAGGCAATGAGGGAAAACTATATCAGAAATTATCTTGCGATTACCAGAAAAAGTAAGCGGCTAATGCTTTTCGCAGGTGATCAGAAGGTGGAGCACTTGAATAATGATTTTTTTGGTGAGGGTATTCATCCTGATGACAGTGACCCTGAGCACCTGTTCAAGATCGCCAACCGGGCAAACATAGGAGTTTTTGCCACCCAGTTAGGTCTTATCGCCAGATATGGAATGGACTATCCTGATATCCCTTATCTGGTAAAACTGAACTCAAAAACCAACCTTGTGAAGACATCCCAGTCTGATCCGTTCAGCAATCAGTGGATTGATGTGAAGCAGGTGGTGGATTTTCAAAAGAACAGTGGGCTTAAGATACTGGGAGTCGGCTATACTATCTATCTTGGAAGTGAGTATGAGGCTGATATGCTGCGTCAGGCGGCACAAATTGTTAACAAGGCGCATAATTATGGACTAATAACCGTCCTGTGGATTTATCCCCGAGGCAAAGCAGTGACGAACGAAAAGGATCCCCATCTGATTGCCGGCGCTACAGGCGTTGCAGCATGCATGGGGAGTGATTTCGTTAAGGTAAGCTATCCTGAAAAGCAGGGATATGAATCAAGGGAAATTTTAAAGGAAGCTGTTCTGTCTGCAGGCCGTACAAAGGTTGTATGCGCAGGAGGATCAAGCGTAGATGTAGAGTCATTTCTGCAACGGCTTCACGATCAAATATTTGTCAGCGGCGCTTCAGGAAATGCTACCGGCAGGAATATTCACCAGAAATCCCTGGAAGAAGCAGTCAGAATGTGCGACGCTATTTATGCCATTACCATAGACGGTAAAAGTGTGGATGAGTCTCTGAAAATTTACCAGTCATAATATTCTGGAGTTAAGTATATGCCAAAATTGCTTCTGCTGCGACATGGTCAGAGTGTATGGAATCTGGAAAACAGGTTTACAGGATGGACGCGATGGATCTCATGTGGATTCCCGTGCATAGATCATGGCGGCTTAATGAAAGGCATTATGGATCGCTGCAAGGTCTGAATAAACGAGATACTGTTGAAAAATATGGGCAAGAACAGGTTCAGATGTGGCGACGCAGTTATGAAATCCGGCCTCCGGCCCTGGATAAAACGGATAAGCGAAACCCAGTCTTTGACCCGCGCTATGCACAATTGAAAAATGAGGATTTACCCTCCGTTCCTTATCAACCGTCCATTATTTCCGACATTCTGATTGCTCTCTTGCTCGGTGCTATTGGGATACTTGCGGTTATCCATCTATTCAAGTGGGTATAAGAAACACCATACAAAGGAGAGAGGCAGTGCGACGTTCCAACTTCTACTATTTTCCCCTTGCATTACCCTTTATTCTCATTTTTTTGTTTTTCTTCATCTTCGTGTTCATTTTGCTCCAGATTGGAGTCCTTGGATATGCCTATGAGAAGATAGGGATCAGTCCGCAGTATGCTTTCAGCTTACTGTTCCTGTCTCTTGTGGGGAGTGGCGTCAATATCCCTGTGGTAAAACTACCTTCGAAAGATGTGCTTTCAGGCCAAGAAATCACCTTTTTCGGCATGCGGTACATGGTTCCCCCGGTTCAAAAGTGGACACGAACGGTTGTGGCGATCAACGTTGGTGGAGCTGTCATCCCAACTTTTCTCTCACTCTATCTTTTGGTAAAGAATGGGTTATATGTCCAAGGCCTTGTGGGCGTGGCTATCGTGACGATTATCGTTCACTGGATGGCCCGGCCTGTCAAAGGGATAGGGATTGCCGTGCCGACTTTTATCCCTCCAGTGGCGGCCGCTTGCGTGGGCATTTTGCTTTCACAGGAGTCAGCCCCCGCCTTGGCCTATATTACAGGGACCATGGGAACCTTAATCGGTGCTGATCTCCTGAACCTTGGCAAAATCCAAGGGCTTGGCGCCCCTGTCGCCTCCATCGGAGGGGCCGGGACCTTTGACGGGATCTTCTTGACAGGGATCCTGGCTGTTCTGCTGGCTTAAGGGCAGGGAGAGCAATCCTTGGCCTTCCAGCCCTCCTGATATGGGAATTAGTTTTTGTTGCCTTCAGTCGTGATGGGATTGCGTTGAATGCAATCCACAGAATGTAGTTTCAGCAGCGCCTTAAGCTTCAGCTCTGAGCTTGGGAATCAAGTTATTCTTTACCAGGCCCTTAATCGCTAATATGCGGGAGGAGAATACTTATGAAAAAAATGAATTTTCAGATTAGTCGCAAAAAACCTGAAATTGAGGTCAATAAGCCACCTGTACAAAAAATCTGGCAGAAACAGGGCCTTTTTTTTATCTGGTATTTCATCATTTTTGCCGTAATTTTTCTGCTGTGGGGTTTTCTTTCCCGCAAGATGGGTTCTGCAGGAATGAATTTCCTGAATATCGGTAAAAAAAGAGTTTTTGGACCATGTTGCTATTCTTTTGGGCGGCAGGCTTGCCGAGGAAATTGTCTTTGACGATATTTTTATAGGTGCGCGGAATGATTTAGAACGGGCATCGGAGTTGGCACGAAATATGGTGTGTACCTATAGGATGAGTGAAAAGAGGAAAAAGAAGTCTTATCCGGAGAAGAGGTAAAGGTGATTCTCAAAAATGCATAATAAGAATAGAGATGCCAAATAATTATTCGTTTCTGCTTCCCTAAGTAAAAATGCCAAGTTGAAAGGGATCGTGTTTGCTTGAATGGAATGAATATATAAAGATTATCACGGGCATACTGGTTATCGTTAATCCTTTAGGAATTGTCCCGGTATTTCTGAGCTTTACGTCAACTCAATCCATAAGGGAACGTAGCCGCATTGCCTGGATTACGGCTGTATCCACAGGTGCAATACTACTCTTGGCGGCATTGAGCGGCGAGTCAGCCCTCAAATTCTTTGGTATTGGCATTCCAGCCTTCCGTGTAGGCGGTGGGGTACTGATCCTGCTGATGGCGATTGACATGTTTCATGCCCGTCGCAGCGGCAGCAAGCAGACACCTGAAGAGGCCGGGGAGGCTGAAGAGAAAGATACGATAGCGGTTGTCCCCTTGGCTATTCCGTTGCTGGCCGGCCCGGGAGCAATAAGCACTGTAATCCTGTATGCCCATCAATCTTCCGGTTGGCTTTATTTGCTATTCCTTTGTGTAATCATTATATGTGTGGCGATTGTCGTATGGGTCGTTTTGCGTTTAGCCGTCTCTATTGGTACAGTCCTGGGAACTACTGGAATAAATATCGCGAGTCGCCTCATGGGGCTGATTCTTGCTGCAATTGCAATAGAATTTATTACACAGGGAATAAGTGGAATCTTTCCATGCCTGACAACAGCAGGAAGTTAATAGCCCCCACTGGACAACCCTCGTCTATAAGACGAGGGGTTCTATGTCGGGTTGATTAAAATCAACTGTTTTTGTCATGCCGGACTCGATCCGACCTCCAGGGTAGGCATTCCTATCATCCCTATCACTATCACTGTGGTCGGTACACGGGAGATCATGACGCCGGGGAAATACCGTATCAGTTACGACAGGCGGGTGAGAATCTTTATTTCAGATGCCGTGAAGGATAATCTATTGAGCCTTTTGCAAAATCCCGTCTTTGGACGGTAATTAATTATAAAAAAACAGCGCAAAGTGAATCTAAAGAGCACCAGGTTTGGAGATATCATGAAAAAACTTTTTCTACTGAGCCTTTTCTTTGTCTTAGGTTTCGGCTTTTTTTGTGGATGTAAGGTTAAGGAAGAGGCCGGATTACCGCCGATCATCCCCATGAAGGATTTTTTCAGGAACCCAGAGAAAGCAGGGTTTCAATTATCACCTAATGGCCAATACCTTGCCTTTATGGAGCCATGGAAAAACAGAATGAATGTCCATGTCCAAAAGATTGGCGAAAAAAAGGCCATCCGTATTACCAATGCAACAAAAAGGGACATAGCTGGCTACTTTTGGGCGAATAATCATCGCATCGTCTTTGTACAGGATAAGGGCGGCGATGAGAATTTCAGGCTGTATGCCGTGGATATTGATGGCTCCGGTCTGAAGGAATTAACACCCTTCGATCAGGTAAGGGTTCGAATTATAGATGACCTGAAAGATAATGAAAAAGAGATGATCATAGGAATGAATAAGCGTGATAAACGCATCTTCGATGCCTACCGTATTAATATCAACAGCGGTGAGATGAAGATGGTCGCCAAGAATCCGGGTAATATTGATGGTTGGCTTACCGACAATAATGGTGAATTACGTATAGCAACCACCTCAGACGGTGTTAACACCAGTATTCTGTATCGCGATAAGGAAACGGATGATTTTCGAGTTGTCTTCACCACAAATTTTAAAGAGACGCTTGCCCCGCTCTTTTTTAGTTTTGACAACAAATATATTTACGCCTCCTCCAATATCGGGCGCGATAAGCGTGCCATAGTAAAATATGACCCTGATAAAGACAAAGAACTTGAAGTTATTTTTGAACACCCTCAAGTCGATGTTTCCAGTCTCTTGAGATCGAAAAAGCGCAAAGTAATCACGGGCGTGACCTATGTAACGGATAAACGCCACTATCATTTCTTTGATGAAAGACGTAAGCAACTACAGAAGAATCTTGAGCAACGACTTCCCGGATATGAAGTTGTTGTAACGAACATGAGTAAAGATGAAAGCAAGGTCCTTGTGCGCACTTTTAGCGATAAGTCCAGGGGCGCCTATTACTATTATGATAGGAAGAGCGATGACTTTAAAAAATTAGTGGATGTTTCGCCGTGGCTTAATGAAAAATACATGGCGGACATGAAACCAATTAAGTACCAATCCAAAGATGGATTAACCATCCATGGCTATCTAACTCTGCCAAATGGCATTGAGCCTAAGAATTTACCAGTTGTGGTTAATCCCCACGGTGGCCCCTGGGCACGTGACATGTGGGGCTTCAATCCTGAAGTACAATTCTTGGCCAACCGTGGGTACGCTGTTCTGCAAATGAATTTCAGGGGGTCTACCGGATACGGTAAAAAATTCTGGGAAGCAGGCTTTAAAAAATGGGGCAGGGAAATGCAGGACGATATCACCCAGGGAGTCCATTGGTTAATCGACACGGGCATTGCCGACCCCGAACGGATTGGAATTTATGGCGCTTCTTACGGTGGTTACGCCACATTAGCAGGGGTTACCTTTACTCCGAATCTGTATGCCTGTGGTGTTGATTATGTTGGTGTATCCAATATTTTTGTACTCTTAAACACCATTCCGCCCTATTGGGAATTGGGCAGACAGATGCTCTATGAAATGATCGGCGATCCTGAAAAAGATAAAGCGCTTCTGAAAGAAGTCTCTCCTGTATTTCATGTCGATCAGATAAAAGCACCTCTTTTTATTGCCCAGGGAGCGAATGATCCAAGGGTGAAAAAGGCGGAATCCGATCAAGTTGTGGAGGCCCTGAAAAAACGGGATATTGATGTGCCATACATGGTCAAGGATAATGAGGGCCATGGCTTCCATAATGAAGAAAACCGTTTTGATTTTTACCGGGCTATGGAAAAATTCCTGCATAAGTATTTGGGCGGACGGGTTGAGACTGGATAAGCCCTTGAGTTTATCAGACCACAACCGGAGACATCCGAAAAAGATAGGCCTGGCCCTGGGCAGCGGTTCTGCTCGCGGGTGGGCCCATATAGGAGTGATCCAGGCCCTGAGCGAAGCAGGTATTCGCGTGGACTGCGTGGCCGGCACCAGCATCGGCGCCATGGTAGGGGCAGTCTACGCTTCCGGAAAGATCGATGAGCTGGAAAAGATTGTCCTGCAATTCGACTGGAAACATATCCTCCATTTCTTCGATATTGTATTCCCAAAGTCCGGACTTATTGACGGGATGAAAGTTGCTGATTTTATACGAAGTCACGTGGAGGAAAAAAATATCGAAGACCTCCCCGTTCCCTTTCGCGCTGTAGCCACGGACCTGACCACTGGTCATGAAGTAATCATACAAGACGGAGACGTTATTGAAGCCGTAAGAGCCAGCATCTCTGTCCCGGGTATTTTCACACCAGTGAGAAAAAACGGTAAGATTCTGGTCGACGGCGGCATGGTCAATCCCGTTCCTGTAAGTGTAGTGAGGGAAATGGGAGCTGATTTCGTCATAGCTGTTGATCTCAGCCGCGATATCGTGACCAAGAGAGCGACCAGACTTGCACCCATTGCCGGCGCCAGCCCAGTTGTGTCAGGCGATGAAGCCGGACTGAACCCCACAGTAAAAACCAGGATATCGGCTCTTATAAACAAAGAGCTTGGGATGCTTGATATCCCGGCCTTCAAACAGATCAGGCAATGGATGGGCCAGGACCCGTTGCCGAACATTTTTGAAGTATTAATAAACTCTATCTACATTATGGGAAATCGGATTGCTGTTACAGGGCTGCAGGTCTATACTCCGGATCTGCTGATTCGACCAAAGCTTGGACACATTCGATTACTGGAGTTTCATCGGGCCAATGAAGCCATTGCCGAGGGATACAGGGAGGCCAAGGCTCAGCTTTGGCCTTTGACAGGTAAAGGAGGAAGTTTTGATCATCCGTAAAATAGGCTTCTGGCTGCTGATTTCGATCCTGAGGCGGGGGAAGATGTAAAAGGTGGTATCTGTGCCCCATGCCGAATCAGGTGATAGTGTGCTCACTGCACTGCGAAGTTCGCACCACGGACTCAGCCGTCTGGAGGCCGCTACCCGTCTGGAGCAGTACGGCCGCAATGCGTTGCCCCGCGCCAAACCCCTAGGCATTGTCCGTGTTTTCCTGCATCAGTTCATAAGCCCGTTGATCTATGTCCTGGTTGCGGCCGCCCTGTTTTCCCTGGCGATCCAGGAGTGGTCCGACGCCGGCTTTATAGGCGCGGTTCTGCTGGTCAACGCCATCATCGGTACCATCCAGGAGTATTCCGCCCAACGTGCGGCCGGAGCACTGCAACAATTGGTGACCAGTAATAGCCGGGTGCTGCGCGAGGGCGATACATACGAGATCAACGCGGAAGAACTGGTTCCCGGCGATATCGTGCTTGTGGAATCGGGAGAAAGAATTCCCTCTGACTTACGCCTGCTCGACTGTCACGACCTGAAGGTAGACGAGTCCCTGCTCACCGGTGAGTCTGTGGCAGTGATGAAAGATGCGGACAAGATATTGACAGCGGATAATGCATTGGGAGACCGGATCAACATGGCTTTTGCCGGTACCTTGGTAAACCGGGGACGGGGCCTGGGGGTGGTGGTGAGTACGGCTCTGGATACGGAACTCGGACGCATCGCAGAGACCGTGCTGTACAAAAAGGCCGCGAAGGTACCTCTGATGGTCCGGATGGAGAAGTTTACCCAAAGGGTGGCCATTCTGGTCGGTGCGGCGGCTTTACTCATGGCAGGGGTGATGCTGATGCGCGGTATGGCGCTGGGCGAGATCTTTCTGTTCGCAGTTGCCCTTGCCGTGTCGGCCATTCCCGAGGGCCTGCCGGTGGCGCTCACAGTGGCGTTGGCCATTGGCATGCAGCGTATGGCCCGACGCAACGTGATTGTCCGCCGACTGGTAGCCGTGGAGGCACTGGGCTCCTGCACCTTCATCGCCACAGATAAGACCGGCACCCTGACCGTGAATCAGCTAACTGCGCGCCGCATCGCTTTCCCCGGTCGCGAAGTATGGGAGGTGACTGGAGAGAGCGCAGAACCGGAAGGGAGTATCGTCACTCCACGGGGCACGCCTTCACCAGAGGAAGAGACATTATTGCAACCGTTGTGCCGGGCTGCGGTCCTGACCAACGAGGGTTTTCTCGGTCATCGTGACCATAGCTGGGCACACCACGGCGATGCCGTTGACGTGGCTTTGCTGGTGATGGCCCACAAGGCCGGGATTATCAAGGCGGAAGCCGCTAACGCCTTTCCTGAGATAGCCTCCATTCCTTTTGAATCGGAACGTCTGTTCTCCGCCAGCCTGAACGAAGTCAAAGGCGCGCAGTACGCATTTGTCAAAGGCGCGCTGGAACGGCTGTTACCCATGTGCAGCACCATGTCCGCTCCGGGCCGGGCGGTGAAGCTGGATCCGTCGTTGCTGGAAGAGCAGGCAGATAGTATGGCCGGCAAGGGTTACCGGATTATTGCTCTGGCTGTAGGGGAGATCGCATTGGGCCCGCAGGAGGTGTTCTCAGAAAAGCACCTGAAGGAATTGACTCTGATCGGCCTGGTGGGCATGATCGACCCGTTGCGCGCTGAGGCTAAGACCGCCGTGATGGAATGCCGGGAAGCGGGCGTTGAGGTGGCTATGATCACAGGTGATCACCCCGCCACCTCCTTGGCCATCGCAGAGGAATTGGAATTGGCGAATTCCACCGAACAGGTAGTCACCGGTCCGGAACTGAGGCAGGCAGTAGACAACGCCGCCATGGACAGGCTCACCCGCCGGGCCCGGGTTTTTGCCCGGGTGGAGCCTCAGCAAAAACTGGACATTGTACAGTCCCTGCAACGGAACGGACATTTCGTAGCGGTCAGCGGCGACGGCGCCAACGATGCGCCTGCGATGCACGCGGCACAGGTGGGCGTTGCTATGGGAAAAAGCGGGACCGACGTGGCCCGAGAAACGGCCGATCTCATCCTCACCGACGATAACTTCGTTTCCATCGTGGCCGGTATCGAGGAAGGCCGTATAGCCTATGCCAATGTGCGTAAAGTGATTTTTCTTCTTATTTCTACCGGTGCCGCGGAGTTAGTGCTCTTTGCCTTGGCTTTGCTGACCGGGCTGCCACTGCCGCTGCTGGCGGTGCAATTGCTCTGGCTGAACCTGGTGACCAATGGTATCCAGGATGTGGCCCTGGCCTTCGAACCGGCGGAGGGTAACGAATTGCGCCATCCGCCGCGACCGCCGCGGGAACCAATCTTCAATCGGCTGATGGTTGAGCGTGTGGTCCTCTCCGCGCTGGTTATGGGCAGCGTTGCCTTTTTCCTTTTTCAGTGGCTCCTGAACAGCGGTTACACTGTGGATGAGGCGCGTAACGGCACTCTGTTGCTCATGGTGCTGTTTGAGAATGTCCATGTGTTCAACTGCCGGTCCGAGACCCGCTCGGTGTTCCGGCTTAATCCTTTGCGCAATCCGCTGCTCCTGTTCGGTACAGCGGCGGCGCAACTGGTGCATATCGGCGCCATGTATACGCCCTGGATCAGCGACGTCCTGCGCATCCAGCCGGTATCCGGGCAATACTGGCTGGACCTGCTGGGGTTGGCGCTGACTGTATTAGTGGCCATGGAGCTTCACAAGGCTGTCCGCTAATTCTCGGAGGTGAATAATTACCAATCAGGTATTGAACACAGCCAATGAGAAACTGGCAGATATTCCCTCAATTCCAAATCGGTTCCCGGCTCATCCGGATTTACCTGCTTGATATTTTTGACCTTATGGATACGTTTACTTTTTTGCAGCGATAACTCTTGCAGTGTTTTTTTAAAATATTTTTGTGGAGTCGGCTTACAGAAGAAATATGATATGATGAAACGATTACTTGTCTTCCAGCACATGCCTTGGGAAGGGCCGGGGCAACATTTGATCCGTTTAGCTGAAAAACTCAGGGTAGGGCTTGATATCGTAGAGGTCTGGCACCAGCCCATTCCTGATATCAGTTCATATGACGGTTTGATTGTGTTGGGAGGCGGTCCTAATGTGGATCAGGAGGAGGACTATCCCTTTCTAAATGCCGGGGAAGAGGCTATCCGTTAAATATATTCAAAAGGGCCTTTTGTAAAATGGAAGCTGAACGTTCTGCCCTATCAAGAAAAATACGGGAATTGACCGTACTTTACGAGATCAGCCAACTGCTGGTCTCTATTCCTGATCCAAAAGAGGCATTGGGTCCTGTTTTGGACATCCTTCATTCTAAAATGGGTATGAAGAGAGGAACACTAACCCTTTTAGACCCTGATACTCAAGAATTGGGTATAAAAGCAGCTCACGGGCTGACCGACCAGGAAAGGCAAAGAGGCCATTATCAAATAGGTGAAGGGATTACAGGAAAGGTAGTAGAAACCGGAGAGCCTGTCATTATCCCACATATAGGGGAAGAACCTCTGTTTTTAAACCGCACCAAGGCCCGCGGGGATATCCAGAAAAGCAATATATCCTTTATTTGTGTACCCATCAAAATAGGTTCCTTTACTTATGGAACACTCAGTGCGGATCGACTCTTCAGCGAGGAGATTTCTTTTGAGGAAGACCTGAGATTATTGACTATTATTGCTTCCAATGTTGCCCAGGCCATAAAAATTAGCCGTATGATGGAGGAGGAAAAGGATCGCCTATGGCATGAAAATATAACCTTACGGGAGCAGCTCAAAGAACGATATAGCTTTTACAATATTGTGGGCAGAAGCAACAAGATGAGAGAGGTCTTTGAAATGATCGACAAGGTCTCAGCGAGCGATGCTTCAGTGCTCATCAGAGGAGAGAGCGGGACAGGCAAAGAGCTTGTGGCTAATGCCATCCATTACAACAGTTTGAGGACAGAAGGACCGTTTATCAAGGTAAACTGTGCTGCCCTTCCGGAAACACTGATAGAAAGCGAGCTGTTCGGACATGAAAAGGGGGCTTTTACCGGGGCAACACAAAGGAGGATAGGCAAATTTGAGCGTGCCCATGGAGGCACTCTGTTTCTGGACGAGATCGGGACCCTTAATCTTGCTGCCCAGGCCAAGATTCTGAGAGCGCTTCAGGAAAAAGAACTGGAACGGGTTGGAGGGGATGATACCATAAAAGTTGATGTACGAATTGTCACCGCGACCAACAAGCCCCTGGAAAAGGCCCTTGATAAAGGAAGCTTCAGGGAAGATCTTTATTATCGCCTAAACATATTTCCAATCTACCTGCCGCCTTTACGGGAGAGAAAAACGGATATCCTCCTGTTGGCGGATTATTTTCTTGAGAAGTACAGGAAAAAATACAAAAAAGACGTGAAAAGGATCACCACTCCTGCCATTGATATGCTCATGCGCTATCACTGGCCTGGAAATGTGCGGGAACTGGAAAATTGCATAGAGCGGGCCATGCTTCTCTGTAATAATCATGCTGTCCACAGCTACAACTTGCCTCCGAGCCTTCAGACAGTCGAGTCATCAGAGACAGTTCCTTCCGGCTCGTTATCATCTGCCATGGCCGTTTTCGAAAAGGAATATATTGCTGATGCATTAAAAAATGCGTGCGGCAATATAGCCAAAGCAGCAAGGCTTCTTGACACATCCGAAAGGATTCTGGGCCTCAGGGTAAAGAAATACGGTATTCAGTCTAAACAATTCCGTTAAGCTCAAAAAAGGATCAGCATGGCCAATGGCAAACAGAACGTTGTTGTCCTTGGGGCAAGCCCGAAGGCGAATCGGTACTCCAACCAAGCCGTACGACTCCTAGTCGAACACGGACATCACGTTATTCCTGTCCACCCCGCGGTTGAAACCATTGAAGGCTTGGCGGTTACCCACAAGTTGACTGACATCACGGACAACATTGATACGCTCACCGTGTACGTTTCAGAAACCGTGTCGTCTTCACTTCAGAACGACATTCTCCAGCTTAATCCCGACAGAGTCATGTTCAATCCGGGCGCGGAGAACACGTCCCTGCGGATAACATTAGAACAGCATGGAATTCGCACGGAGGAGGCATGCACACTCGTATTGCTCAAAACGGGGCAATTCTAAAAAGCCCAACAAATTGATCCAGAATATTTTATGGCGGCGCTGCCAACTGACCCCTGGCCTTGAGTTTTGGGCTTTCAGCACTGCCATAGTTTTTTGGATTGATGATTGTTGATTGTTGATTGCTCTACAGTCACGAATCATTTTTCTCTTCAAGACGACTGATATAGATATACACAATCCTGCCTCATTCCTATTCTTGCCTATTCCTACATTCCGGTAGAAAGAGGTCTTTATTTTTTACCTTCCTGTAAGATGCGATCCCGCATTATCTTCACAGGAACAAACACATTAGCTATCAATTCTATCAATATTATCCAATAGTTAGTACCTCTCATCGGCACACTCCAATCCTGTGGCACGAGTCTTGAGTAATGCATGTCGTAAGAAATGAGAATTCGAACAAACCTTGTTTGTATAGGAGACATGAAATGAGAAAAATCGATATCTATGGAAAAGGCGGTATCGGCAAGTCAACCACGACCTGGAGGGTGCCAAAATCTTACTGGAACATCAGATGGAAGGGATTTATCAGGCCGGTCGTGCGGGATTTTTTGTAAAGATAAATACCGTATTTATTCCAGGGATCAATTCTGACCATGTTTTAGAGATAGCCCAAGAGATAGAGGGCGCAGGGGCACATATTATGAATATCATGCCTTTGATTCCACTGGGTATCTTTTCCCAGTTGCCTTCGCCCACGCCAGCAGAACTGAGCAGGGCCCGGGCAGAATGTCTCCCTGTAATCAAGCAATGGTATCTATGCAAGCAGTGCAGGGCCGATGCGGTAGGAGTACCTGGAGAGGAACCTGGAAGAGATGTGCAGCAGGAGGCATGCCCTTACACCTATTCCGTTCATACCGACCCCTGTACTATGTGCAATAATTAATTATTCCATATCATAATGGAGAGAAGAAATGGCTATTCCGGAAAAATATAAATTAAAATGCGATTTTACTATACCTGAAAGGTATAAGCATCATGTGCTTACCAATAGAAAAGAGCCCAACATCCCTGCTTGCAATGTCAAAACCATCCCTGGGGATATGACTGAACGTGGTTGCGCATTTGCCGGGGCCCGCGGGGTCGTGGGTGGACCGATCGGTGACTGTCTTCAGATCATCCATTCACCGTCCGGGTGTGCCTGGTATCAGTGGGGGACCCGGCGTAATCTTTCGAACATTTATGCCTGGGCAGGTCCGAATACACTCTGTAATGATTCTCATAACCGCAGACGGGCTATTACCTCTGACCTCCTGGAAAAGGACGTGGTCTTTGGCGGTATGGAGAAGCTGGAAAAGACATGCCTTGAGGCCTGGCGTCTCGTACCGGGTGCAGCAGGTATCCTGATCTATACCACGTGTACGAGCGGTCTTATCGGAGATGACTGTCCTTCTGTGGCCCGAAGGGTTGAAAGAGAGATAGGCAAGCCTGTATTTGTCATCGATTCACCAGGCTTTTGTGGTGTCAGCCAGTCTACTGGTCATCACCATTTCAATGTCCAGTTCTATGACCAGGTAGTGGAGTACAGAGAGAAACACCCAGAGGTCTGCATGAAAGAGGAAGAAAAAGGGCCTTATGACATTAACATTATCGGCGAATTTAATATGGACTGGGACCTGGCTTACATCAAGCCCCTCTTTGAAAAGCTAGGGTGCCGTATCGTGGCGGTTTTTACCGGCGGCGAGCGCCTTGAGAATCTGCTCCAGATACCCGATGCCAAGTTGAATGTCCTCCATTGCCAACGGTCCTGCACCTATATCTCTGACCTGATCAAGGAAGGTTTTGATGTCCCCTATGTGGATGCGAGCTTCTTTGGCATTGAGCAGACGGCCAAGGCCCTGAGGGAAGTGGCGGAATTCTTCGGTTCCAAAGAAATGAAGGATAAGGCAGAGCAGATCATTGAGCACGAGTTGGAGGTCATTTCCCCTGCCATAGACTTCTACAGGGAGAGACTTACAGGCAAAAAGGTGGGCATGTATGTGGGAGGGCCGAGGGTATGGCACTGGCAGAAGGTCATGAAGGAACTGGGACGGACTGCGCAATCTTATTATCCGTTATCACCCTGAGGTAATTGCCATTATTACAGTCTGCTCGAGTGAGATCATCGGAGACGACATAGAGGGCTTTCTGGAAGAGGCCCAGGATGAGCTGGAAGAGGAATTCGGCCCCGAGGTCCTTGATGAGGTCAAGTTTGTCATTACTCATACCCCCAGTTTTGCAGGTTCTCACGTAGAAGGATATAACCGTGCGGCTGCGGCATTTTTAAAGACTTTGGCCAAACGGACTACCCCGAACAATAAGGTAAATATCATCCCGGGCATGATTACGCCCGGAGATATCAGGGAGATAGCCAGGCAAGCGGCCACAGGATCGCTTATGAATGCCTTTTAAATCGTCTAATCGGCCAGGGTAAACGGACAGAGGTGGGGGACTATGATGTAAACATCATCGGCGACTACAACATCAATGGTGAGAGTAGGGTCTTAAAATCCTTTTTAGAAAAGATGGGCATAAGGGTTCGCTGCATCTTTACAGGTCATGCGGATTATGAAGGGATTGTTGCTGCCCACAAGGTAAGGCTCAATCTGCTGATCTGCCAGAGTTCAGGGCGTTTCCTGGCAGAGGCGCTTCAGAAAAGATATGGGATACCCTATTTGAAGGTCACTTTCCTCGGACCTTCCCAGACCATGGCCAGCCTGCGCAAGATCGGACAATATTTTGGCCTGGAAAGAGAGGCTGAAAAGGCCATTGCCACGGGATATAAGGCCATAAAACCTGGGCTTGATCGTTTTTTACCCAGGCTCAAAGGCAAGAGGGCGGCTCTTTTTTTCGGCGCTGCACGTATGGCCTCTCTCATCAAGGCCTTGGATGATATGGGGACGGAGGTGGTCTTTACAGGCTCTCAATTTGGCGATCTGACTACTTATAAGGAGGCCTGCCAGACCGTTAACCCCGGCACCTATATTATAGACGATGCATCTGAACACGATCTGGAGCACCTGCTTGATGAATTGAGGCCCGATGTCTTTATGGGCGGGATAAAAGAGCAATATCTCTCACACAAATTAGGCATTGGTTTTTGTCCCTTTCCACAGCTCAAACGTGCCGGCCCTTATGTGGGTTTCCAGGGCTTTTTGAATTTCGCCGCTAGTGTTCATAATGCCGTTTATGCCCCGGTATGGAAGCTCGCAGCCCAAAATCTGTAGCTTACAGAAGATGACCGGGATGAAAAGATTGACGGTAATATGTCTGGTATCAATGGGTTGCCTCATCTGTTCTACTGCCTTTGCACAAGGAGGTCCTAAGGAAATCCTTGTATTTGCCGGGGTTGGGATGCGGTTGCCTTTAGATGAGATAGGTCAGAGATTCGGGAAAAGATATGGCGTAAGGGTAATCTACGATTATGAAGGAGGCGGAAGGCTGGGTAACAAGATATTGGTGGGGCAAACCCCTGATGTCTTTATCCCTGGAAGTGAGAAGTGGGCAAAGATCCTGAAAGAAAAAAGATACATAAAGGATTATACACCGCTCGCCTATCACACCCCGGTTATCATTACTACTGAACGAAACAATAAGGTAAAGTCTCTTGGCGACTTTGTTGATAATAACAACCGAATCGTATTGGGGAATGTCAAGGCAACAGCAATAGGTGAGGCAAGTGCTGTAATATTAAAAAAAGCAGGCCTCAATGAGTCAAATATAAATATAAGGGCCAGAGGCATATCAGTAAAGCAACTGGTAATGTGGATTGAAAAAAATAATGCTGATGCCTCTATTGTATGGAAGGCAGACGCAATTCAGTCCGGAAAGGTAAAGCCTATTGACATACCGGAACAATATATCTCCACATATATTATTCCAGTTTGTCAAATGATAAGGCATAAAAAAGAGGCATCTAAATATATCAGTTATCTTTTAAGCGCTGAAGCTAAAGGGATCTTCATGGATTATGGTTTCGATGCGGTAAAATAGACTTTTTGCAGAGTAATCATGAAAGGCATCTCATTTGACATAGTTGTTTCATTGATGACAGGGATTTTTGTATGCCTGATTGTGTTGCCTATGTTCGCTTTGTTTACATCAATTTCGCTTGGAGAACTTGCGAACCAGTTTAAATCCCCTTACGTATTATCATCCTTTCTTATAAGCATCGAGACATCGCTGGCAGTTGTCTTTCTGGCATTGTGCCTGGGAGTTCCTACGGCCTATCTGCTGGGAATGAAGAAATTCAGGGGCAAGGAGATAATTGATACGTTAATAGACCTTCCTATCTGCATGCCTCCTCTTGTCGCAGGGTTGGCACTCTTGATCCTTTTGGGTGGGGACAGTGGCCTTGGTAATTTCTTAAGCAATCAGGGAATTGATCTGATATTTTCTAAAAAAGGAATCATAATTGCTCATCTTTTTGTTTCAACGCCATTTTTGATAAAATCAGCAAGAGAGGCGTTTGAATCAATAAACCAAAATTTAATCAATGCCTCATTAACCCTGGGGGCATCGAAATTCTATACTTTTAAAAAAGTACTTCTCCCGTTGGCCAGGAACGGCATCCATGTGGATGGTTTGCTGAAAAATCCTTTGAACTACGAACCATATGAACCCTCTGAGGTATGTCTTGAGAGAAAATTGCTTGTCGGCAAAAAGACAGGAACAAATGCACTCCGTCATAAGCTCAATAGTCTGGGCGTAGATGCAGAAGATCATCTTCTGAAAGAACTGTTAAAAATAGTCAAAAAAGAATCCTCACGACTCAAAACTAGCCTCACGGATGAAGAGCTTTTGCATCTCTATTCCATCCAGCGTGAGGCCCTTTCCTCACAGGACTGATATCCACGAATTGCGGGACAGCGGAGGTAATGATGTCTCGAAAAACAAGGTGTGCAAATTTGTCATTAACAACCGAATAGCTCGGCAAGCTTGAACGATTGAGCAGGTCTCGCACAGCTGTTAGAATGTTACGATTTTATCGCTGTCAACAACCCACTCTGCTAATTCTGGCATTGTAGCTTTCTGAGCACCTTCAAAATAAGGCTGATTTTTGTAAATTCCACAACGAACCATACAAGTTCCACATACCTTTACAGAAACCCCTTTTGCAATAAGCTCTTTGAGCATTTGTGATAGATCCTGATCATATCCTTCAGGTGGTTTGCAAACATCACGTGCTATATCAACAGAATCATTCATCAAAAATATTCTTATCTTTTGTCCTGTCTCCAGTAACTTCCCCGCAAGACGCAATCCATTCCATGTAACATCCGTATTATCATAAGCTTGACGATTGAAAATAATTAGTATTTTCATTATTTCTCCTTTTATTTCTTTCTTTGTTTGTTCTCTCTGGTTTTATAGTTTCAGTACTAACTTCACGCCCTCATCAACTTGTTCCATGATTTTATTGGATAGGGTGTGAGCCTTATCTGTTAAAAATGATTTGTCGATGGTAATTATTTGAGAAACGTTAACAACATTTTCTTTGGGTAATTTTGATTTTTTAACGGAGAGCAAAACGTTACCAGATGCAGCCGCTAAGCGTATATTTGATGTTATAACAGCCGCAATGATTGTGTTGATTTTGCTTTTGTTGAATTCGTTTGATTGGATTATAACTACCGGTCTTCTGTAACCGAGCCCAGAACCAACAGATTCAGGCAATTCGGCCCACCAAATTTCCCCGCGTTTTATTACCATTTTTCTTTTTCTATTGAGGCAAACTGCATGGTCGAAAGAGTTTCATTCAATTTAGCAGGTTCTGATGAGTAAACTTCATTAAGTTGTTTGGTGATGTGATCCAATGGCTGTTGTTCAAGAAATTGCGCAACTGCTTTTGCATACAGATGGCTCCGCGAAATTCCATAGCTTTTAGCATACTGATCAGCAGCGAGAAATAATTTATCTGGGATAGAGATTGCTGTTTTCATAATACAAAAGTATAACCAAGGTAATACTTGGTGTCAATTTGTTTTTTTTGGGACAACCTCTGAACTCACTGGTTTTTACGTAGCGGAGCGGAGTAAAAATCCAGTGCAGCGATTTGTTGTGTGCCGGGCAAGGCCCGGCTGCTAATTGGTGATGCATGGGATTGTGACACAAGTCCCGAGCAAAGTCCATACCCAGCCTGACGGAGGCGAAGGGTAGCCAAAGGCAAGGATGCTACAGCAATGTGCGCCTGAAGGAGGCTGGAGGCAAAAGCGTGGGTCGACGCACAGGTATGCCCCGTATCCGAAAGGTAGAGGGCAGGCAGATGAGGCAGGGGAATCCGGGACGAGTCCGCAACACAGGATAAGGTCCTCTATCCGTCAATGGTGAACCTCGTATATCTGACGATCGTGCGCTGAAAGTAGCCAGGGCTCACCCCGGGAGGCCCGCTGCATCTCGGTATGATAGCTGCGTGAGATTACCGGCATAAGGGAAAGCCGGTTACCAAATTTCCCCGGCGTTGGTGGATGATCGTGTCCTGACCGCCAGCGAGCCAAACTTCGTGAGGAGAGGAACACAAAATTGAAGGATGCGACGGCAGCCGAACCACCGAGTGAGCAAACCGTAAGGGGCGTCAATCGTGTAGCGGAAGTCAGCAGAGGGCATATTAAGCCGGTGGAAACGAGCCGTGCGAATAGAAAAGTGCGGAAGACTCACCCCGGTGAAGGCCCGAACGGTGCCACCTGCCGAATGGCAGGGGTAAATGAGAGTGGTTAGGAACGGGAGATAAATAAGTTGAACAAAAATTAATAGGATTTTTTGTTGTATTCAAGGCGCGATGAGCGAGCATAACGGGTTATGTGATCGACGAGCAACGAAGAAGACGACAAAAAAGACATTAATTTGTTCAAGTTATTTATTGTACGTTCCTAAGTAGGAGGTACTTCTAATGAACCCATTGCAGCAGTGCGCTGAAGAGTTCATCGCGTCGTGTCTATCTGAAAACCCGACAGGTCAGATTCGGCTCATGGAGTCAATCCTTGAGCGGAACAACATGAGATGCGCGGTAAGCGTGTAGCATGCCCTGCTCGTTATGTTGATGATTGTGTCGCTGTATCATAAACAGACGATAAGGGAGCCGAGTGATGATCACTTGGGTCTTTGTTCCCCTGGATCTGATTCTGCCTGATCAGCCGAACCGCGTAGTACGGACCCGTACGCTGCGTGGTGTGGGAGGGGGGAGCTGTGAGGCTCCTTCCTATCCCGTTGGAAAGGCCCTTGGCTGCGGATAAAGTTGTTGTCAAAGGAGCCTCTTACGAAACCCCTGTAACAAAAAAGTTGATGCCGTAACAAAAAATGATTAAAAGCTTCAAGCACAAAGGACTCGCTGAACTGTTCGAGTGGGGCAGTTCCCGCCCGGTAAAACATGATTTACAATCACGTTCCCTACGACGTTTGGAAGCTTTGGATCAAGCAGAGTAATTAACGGATATAAACTTACCTGGATTCAATTTCCACGGTTTACTGGGAATACCTAAACGTTATTGTATCCATGTTAACGGCCCATGGTATATTACCTTTGAGTGGAAAAAGGGTGAGGCGCTAAGGGTCGATCTTGAACAATATCACTGAGGTGAAGTAATGGGAGAATATTTTGTTAAGCGTCCTTCAAGCGAGGTGAAAAATTTGCAAAAGAAAATGATGTTAAACTATTAAGCTAACTCCGTCTCCCTGGTCCCTGTCCCAGGATGGTCAATCCGGCGTTAACCGTAGCGGAAACATTTTGCCTGGCAGTTTTGATGAGCGAACGGATATCGTTAATAAGATCTTTGGAAAGGGGCACGTTTTATTTTTCTGGACATTGGTCACCTCGGTACGGTCATGTTGTATTTAATGGTGGCGCTGTACTGCTTGGTGACCAAAAAGGACTGGGCAACCGCTCTTCAACAATATATGAATAAGGGGTAAAAAATGAAAGGAATTCTGATTATCATTGCTTTTGTAGGTATATGGTATCTATTGCAGGTCTACATCCTGCCCAGACTTGGAATCTCCACCTGAATGCGCAACTCCTGCCAGGTGACAGGGAAAAAGGACAAAGGCATACAAACTGAAAAACGAAACGAAGAAGGATAAAGATTATGACCTAATTGCCGCCATCAATTCGGGCCGCAACAATCTTTTTTATGATTTGGTCAAACGATACGAACAACGGATTTATAATTTTGGCTTAAAGATGTGTGTGGTTATTTTTGCAAGAAGACATACCTCGGTCGGCAAAATGCTCAGTCAAGAATTACAGAAAATTGTAGAATCTACCGAAAAGTACGAAGTTGCCAGTGCCGTTTTTTTGATCAGAAAAACTATAAGGCCTTTGATGAATTAGGAATAGGATTTATTGTTAGTGGAAAGATATATGAGTCGGTCAAGGAATTCGTTCAGGATACTCATCAATTTTTCTGGAATGAATATAGCAATGGACATCAGGTGTGGGGTTTTACTGATTTAAGTCCTTGCCTGGCAAGATTTCATCGCCCATTATCCGTGCTATAGTATATGATGATAGCACGATCAAAGGAAGTGAGACCCCCCAGCGAACAAGAGTAAAGGGGATGCCAAGGAACGAAGCCTCAAATATGGTCATTGGTACCCTGCATACACAGGATGCACTGAGAAAAGTAAATGCAACAGCCAGGGTTGCACCTTTACTATAAATCGCCATTGCCACAGGGAGTGCCACCGGAAGGCCGCCCAAAATACTGCTCGATAAAAGTATTGCCCATAAGTGACCCTTAAGCCCCGCCTCGTGCCCCATATGTTTCATGATAGTATCTTGCTTTATCCATACATGAAATAATCCTATGAGGACAAAAGCAGGAGGGAGGAGGCCAAGCAACCTACCCCCAAATGTTAGAAAATGTTTTCCTATTATCTCTCCGGGCCGATAGGAGAAGAATAAAGAGAAAGCAAGAAACAGGCACCATAAAATAACAGCAAGGATCCAGAGTGCTTTTTTCAAAACCAATCTCCCAAAACCAGACCAATAGCTACAGCAGCGACTACAGCTATTGCAAAACATGCAATGTTCCGCATAAGAGCCCCCTTTGTGCCCAAAACTCTCCTCTCCAGGGGAAATGTAAGCACCCCTACAAGCATCAGAGAATTCGTGAATGCAGCGATGACTGACCAGGCAACACCTAATCCGCGCAAAACACCTGCCATAGGAAAAGCGATGAACCCGGGTAGCGCAGCCACAGACCCTAACAAAGCAGCAAGAATAATGTCTGAAAATGCGTTCTTTTGACCTAATAGGTCAGATATTCTCTCTTCGGAAAAGAAATAGAGGGAAATTGCAGCAAGTACAATAAAGAAACAAAATGGACGAGCAAGCTTAAGAAACTCTTCCAATGCCTTCTTTAGCGCTGCTTTTGTCTTGCGTTTATTTGCTATGAAAGAGATAGTGAGCAAGATTAAAGATACACTATATAGAATAATCACATTCCATGCTGACATGGTATCTTCTTTGCCTTCAATGTGCTGATGGTCACAGTTGGCAGATTGAGTTTTCAGGTCCTTCAGGAGTTTTATGTAACAGTTACAGATAAGATCCAAGCCGGCATGGATAAGCAGAGCGGTCGCAATGATGTGCGGTCCCTGCTTGATGGCACCCTATTTAGCTTTACGTTCAGCAACTGCTCTTTGCTTCAGACGCCTCTCGCGGTGAATCCCCACATGAAGCGTGGCTCCAAGAGCCTCTGCGACTCGGCGTAGCATACTCAAGGAACGACCTTCATAAGACGGCGATTCAAGACGGCTGATTTGCTGTTGAGATGTTCCTACACGTTGGGCCAACTCTTTCTGAGATAATCCAGCCTCTTTACGCAAAGCAGCCAGTTGCAGGGCTATGTCCCAAGCCTCACCGGCTTTTTTGAAGCGTGCCGCAAAACCCTCATCTTTCAAATGGTCTTCAAGGTATGCATCAAAATTGGTCCATTGTTTCATATCGGATTCCTCGCCAGCCAATCACGTTTTTTTCCAAGGCAATTCTACGATCTCGCGCAGGAATCTTTATTGCTTTACTTCGGATTCTATGCACGACAAGGATTCTCCGTCCTTTCACAAAAAAAGTACAGCACTCTTGTATTCAGCTTGTCCACATGTTGCAGCTCAAAAAGAAGATTTCCAATAGGCTTTGAAAGAGGCGGCCTGTGATAGTGCCTGTTTCGCAATTTCGCGAGACCCGCAATGATGGCAGTAAAGGCGCAGGCCGATTACAGGCGCCATGGCGATGAAATCACTGTCATTGTGAAGGAGAAAATAGTTGACGTTAGATACGAGGACATTAAAAAAACCAACTCGTCCCGATTAGAAACATGACCGTGTTTGTGCCGTGGTTCGGCTCGTCGATACCGGCATTCGACAAGTGGAGTCCACGCATCTCCATGGTCATGGATACATCCTCGCGGAAAAAATAATGCATACCGAATCCTATTTGAACATTGAATTCAAATGTTGTACTCAGTTCGTCTTCACGGATGTCGGTGGCCGAGAGTCCCACGGCACCGCCCACATACGGTACCCAGGGACTGTTGGTGATAAAATTGTATCGCGGACCGACCGAACCACCAACCACGTATCTTACGTGAGGATTAAACTGACCCCCTGCGAAAAGATTGCTCATGACCTCGAAGTTGCCTTGATACCAATTGCCCTCAGCTAACAAATCGCTTAAAATCCAACCATAGTGACCGAACGCGAGGGCTAGATGATGTGATTTATCACTCCCGAAAATTTTCAAGCCCAAACCCGGCCCCAATGCAAACCCCAAATCCCTGGCGCCCTTGCGGAATCCGCTGCCGATACCGTTTTTCCAGATTGCAGAAGATCCGGCTTGAGGTTCTACCTCCGTTGCTTGCGAGGTCTCGGCCTAGACCGACGAACTGGATGCAGCGAGAAAAACAAAAAGAAGAGTCGGCAAAAAAATGTGCATATCAGTGCGATTTTTCATAGTTATACCTCAACTGTAATGACGGTGGGGCTTTCGTCGCCCCCGAAGCTGATCTGTCTTATACCCTCGACTATTCCATATCACAAAGTGATATTGGATGCAAAGGAGGCATTTGCGTTGTCCCGTTTTTTTGTACTCCCGGGCCGGGCCGACGCTGTTATCAGGTGAATTCTCTATGTTGCCCCAAAGCGCCCTGAATGGCCGTAGAGACAAATTTAGGTGACGGAGTTAGTTTAATAGTTTAATTGACGTTGATTCAGCGAATTGCTATCATAGCGGCATACCTCGCCACAAACTACTCAATATCCCCTGTGCGATTCATCATGTCATCACCAGGGGTTTAAATCGCCAAGATATCTTTCTTGATGACTGCGACCGGAATGACTTTCTTGGTCGACTTGAAAAGAATCTTTCTTTGACTGGCTTGCAGGTGTTATGCATTGGTGCTGATGTCCAACCATCTGCTTATCCGTGGTCGGGGTACAGTATTTTGGTTGGTTGTAGGCGAAGGACCTGGCAGGATCGGGATGAAATACTTTCCCATTTTGGTTTAAAGAAGCGGGAAGCTGTGAGGCGGTACCGGGAGTTCATTGAAGATGGTTTCAATATGGGGAGACGTGAAGATTTGACCGGTGGTGGTCTGAGACGAAGCGCAGGTGGCTGGGAAGGTATTTTTGAAGGAATTGGCCCGGTATTTTGGTATATCCCGGCCTTCAGTCTTGCAGGCCATCAAGCGAGGTGAAAAATTTGCAAAAGAGAATGATGTTAAACTATTAAGCTAACTCCGTCCCCGTCCCCCCACTCAAAATGGTTTTGCCTTTTGCGCCTAGCTGTGGAGTGCAGTCTGCAAGGGGCCAAAATGGAGGTGATTCCCTTTTTGCAAAACGGTTGTGTCTGGATATTGAAGTGGATGTGATTCCGCTGAACAGAAAACCGCGTTTGATACAGCATTACTGGATATTTCATATAAGCGCAGACGAGTTTTGTGATGCGCCACAGAAGGCTCTTTTGAACGTTCAGAGGGTACACTGTGATCGTTTTTCTCAGGTTATGGGTAGGTACTACCATAGCCGAGCTTGAGAAGGCAACGGCGCAAATGGTTGCTGGGATATAAAATTCGAGAAACGGAGATGCTTCAATAATCCGTGATCGTATAATGAGTTGTTTGTGGATGCCAAACAGCTTTATTCGCTGAGCAGTATGTAGGGCAGGCCACCGTGCCTGCCCACGAACCTTTATCCAGCCTTGTAGGGTCGGCACGGTAACCGACCCTACGAATCTTTTCTCTCTTCTGTGTTACACAAATATTTTGTGTATATCATAGCATGGGGGAACCATCCCGAATAACAAGGTCGGCAGATTGTCCCTGACAACAGCAGTACTCAAAAAAGGTAAGGAGGGAATCTTGGGAAAGAGCAGTCATGTTCAGGAATTAAGTCATTCCAGCTGAACACTGTATTTTTGTAATATATCTTCTTTGGTGATTCTTTCAGGAACTCCGGTTGGCATAAGAACATTACGACCGCAAAGAATAAAAACCTCATAGGCATCAAAGATGGCGTAGCGGTCCTGGTCAAATATGATAAGCTTGTTGCCGTTTTCTTCTTTGACCTTTTCCCGGAATTTACGAATTCCGGTATCTTGGCCGTTCTGTTCCAATTTATCTTGTTCATCCATCCAGCCTTGATAGGCAGTGGTCAGGGCCATGGTCAATATGGTGAGATACGCATGGGCTCGAAAAGCAGCCTTGGTATTTTGTGAAGGCCTTTGGATGAACCACGTCAGAATAACCATAGTCTTTGAGTTAGGATTATTCTCTTTGTAGGGATCCTGCAAAACGACAACCGCATTTATGGGATTGGCCACGAAATCTTTGAGGTTTTCATGGCTGCCACTGCCAAGCGGTCCATAAAATCCGGCAGTGGTCAGATCTTCGATACCCACGACATCCCAGGAATCGATTACAACAGTTTTGTTTTTACCATAACCAACATAACGTTTTCGCTTCCTGGTTTCACGGTATCCAGTATTGACTAGTGAGAGAGCATCCTCATAGACATCCATGCTGGACTTGGCCGGGATGTAAAAGATGATGTCTTCAGAATTAAGCCACCACAGCAAGGTGCCGTCCATAAAGCCACGATCCATGGCAATAGAGGCAATTTTTGCATGATTCCCCAAGTTGGTTATGGCCTGTTGTATGACCACCTTGGCAAAATTTATATCATGGACCTCAATGGTAGCAAAACGCATGGCCAGAGGAAGACGGCTGTTTGGGTCCCATACCACCCATATTTTGAAACCAAAAACGATTTCAAAGACTTTGCGGATACGGGCTTTTCGCCGACGAAGCTCCGGTGCCTTCTCTAATCTGTCTACCGTTGAATCCCACAATTCGCATAAGAGATTGACAATGAAGGATGACAGGGTCAATGTGCCAGAAGAATTTGAGGCCTGCGACAATACGCATCAGGTAAATGAAAATAATGGCCATGAACGGCACTCTGCTTTCCCGTTTTTTTGACTTGGGATCAAGTCCCATAAACAAATCCTTAAAACCGAGATGGTCGAGGAAGTAAAAGAATTCATCAAAGAGCCCTGCTTCCCCAAGGCCATAGACTTCGGGGATATCTTTGCCGTCGGCAAGATTTTTGGCTATGCCGGCCTGATCTCTATTGGCGGTATGCCATGTCAGGCGGTCAGCTATATTTTGCGATGCCTCATTGATTAAATCCATGGGGTTATAATTACCATAGATGGCAGGCGATGTCAAAGGGGAATGCAGCATAACATGTTGAAATCACTGATAAAAAAAGCGTTTCATATTGGCCGCTGCCGGCCTTTGGGGTCTTGGTGTAGGAAGGGGTATATGCTAACCATCAAGCGCCCGGCTATCACCGCTACAGGCACGTTAAATAGTACGGAAATAGGATTGATGGAAAATCACTACCACAAACAAATTTTTCGTTTTGTGAAAAAAATTTAGAAAAATTGAGCAATTGACTCAAAAAATAATTGCTCGATGAAAGAATCTTCAGACCAATGGCAGTAATTGTATGACGAATAGCCTACTCGGTGCTTGCTGCCTGTATCTTATATGAAATATCCAGAGCATTATTTTTTCCTTGACAATGGCACCTGCTTTCGGATAAAGGAAATTCGGTGCCCTCATGGGCTTAATAGGGAATCCCGTGAAAGTCGGGAGCGGACCCGCCGCTGTAATCCTGCCCTTTTTTCATCAATAAAAAGGGAACCCTTTTAGCATTTATATATCACTGTTCCAATCAATCGGGATGGGAAGGTTGCTAAAAGGGCCGGGGAGCCAGAAGACCTGCCAGAGCATAATTGTGTATCACGATCACGCGTGCCGGGTTGGACACAAGACGGTTTGAGGATAAAAAGGGAAATCCCCGGGCTGGTCATTCAGCCTGGGGATTTTTTGTGTAAGGGATAGTAATATGAGGGCAGCTTTGCTTGCAGCTCCAGGCCGACTTGGGGTGAAGGATGTTCCTACTCCAATCTGTCCGGAAGGTGGTGTTGTTGTGGAGGTCAAGGCCTGTGGCATCTGCACATCGGATGTAAAGATGGCCCAAAAGGGGCATAGGGCGCTTGTATACCCAAGGATCTTGGGACATGAAATTTCGGGTGTAGTCAAAGAGAGTAACAATAAGGAGTTCAAGGAAGGAGACAGAGTACAAGTTGCCCCTGGTCTAAGATGTGGTAAGTGCCTTGCCTGCAAAAGGAGAGCAGATAATCAATGTAAAACCCGCGGTATCTTTGGTTTCACCCACGATGGAGGATTTGCTGGATATATGGCCGTTCCCCTGGAAGGGGCCGTCATAGGCTCGTTGAACCTTCTTCAGGAAAGACTTTCCTTTGAGGAGGTAACATTAGCTGAACCTCTTGCCTGTTGCATCAATGCACAGGAGTTAGCAGGCCTTTTTCCGGGAGATAGGGTCCTGATTATTGGAGCTGGACCAATGGGTTATCTTCATGCCCTTTTGGCAAGGCAAAAAGGGGTTCAAAAAATAATGCTTGCTGAGATAGACAAAAGACGGCAAGAGCTGGCTCTTAAAATAGAGGGCCAAATGATTGATGCTGAGACAGAAGACCTCTTCCGTGTAGTCATGGAAGAAACCGAAGGACGGGGAGCTGATGTACTGATCCTTGCCTGTTCAGAGGTTGTGTTGAACGAGTCACTACTCAAATTGCTGGCACCCAGAGCAAGGGTTTCCATTTTTAGCGGAGTCCCGGTCGATATATCTCAGGTTCGCATAGATCTTAACTTTATACACTATCAAGAAATTCGCATCGTGGGTTCCTATGGTTCTACTGCTGCCCAGAATGCCGAAGCAATCCGGATGATTTCTTCCGAGGAACTCTCCGTTGAAGGGCTCGTGACCAAGAGGGTTACTCTGGACCAGATTTGGGAAGGATTGGAATATACAGCCTCAAGAAAAGGAATGAAAACTGTGGTGGATATTTAAAATGGATAGGTTTAAAAGGTTCGGCAATTCTATTGACAGGCTGATCACAGGAAAAGGCCTTAGCCGTAAAGAGGCAATGGACCTATTTATGGAGATTCTCAATGGCGAACAGACTGAAATACACCAGGGGGCCTTTCTCGCGGCGATCACCTCCAAGGGACCCACGGCTCAAGAGATCGCAGGGGCATGGGAGGCCATCTATGAACTGGATACGGTGAAAGTGTCACTTGAGACCCCTAAACCCGTGCTTGAAAACTGTGGCACCGGCATGGATAAAATAAAGACCTTCAATATCAGTACTGCAGCGGCCATTGTGGCAGCGGCTGGAGGCGTTTATCTTGCAAGGCATGGTGCGAGGGCCATTACCTCTCATTGTGGAACCGTGGACATTGTTCAAGCACTAGGAATAGATGTGGACTGCGACGCTGAGGTAGTGAAAGAAAGCATAGAAAAAGCAGGAATAGGCCTTTTTAACGGTATGAGTCCTTTTGTTCACCCACACGCCCTCTTCAGGATCCTTTCGCAGATGTGTTTCGGCAGTATACTGAACATAGCCGCATCTCTTGCGAATCCTGCGAATCCGCGCCATGGCGTGAGAGGAGTTTATGCAAAAGAGATGGTTGTCCCTGCAATTGAGACTATGAAGGAGATAGGTTACAAAAGGGCTATGGTGTTTCATGGCTTAAACGAGGACGGTTCTGAGGGGATGGATGAAGTTTCTCCCCTTGGAGAGAATTTGGTGGCAGAACTCTTCGAGGACGGGAGGATCGTTACATACGTCTTTTTACCGGATGAAGCAGGGATTCACTCAAGGCCGGCACAGGAGGAGCTCTTGAGTGAATTCGATCAGCATGAAGAGGCATTGAGGCTATTAAGGATCTTCAACAGAAAGGATACAGGAGGGCGATACAAGACTATCTGCCTCAATGCAGCTCCTATATTTTACGTAGCAGGTGAGGTGAGGAGTTTAAAGGAAGGCTTTGAAAAGGCACAGGAAATCATTGACTCCGGACAGGCCATGGACAAGCTAGAGGAGTGGGTGGAAGTACAAAATCGCGATCCAGAAGCAGGGAGGATTAAGCTGGGGGCCTTGTTGGAGAAACTTTAGGTTCATCCCGATATTTTTTCCTTGTAAGGACTTGATGAAATCACTGTCCTGGCCAAAATAAGCAAGGAGAAATGGCCAAAGCCATCATGTTTTTGGGGACCGGCAGTGATATGGGTAAATCCATTGCAGCAACTGCCTTTTGCCGGATTTTCAAAAGAAGGGGATACAAGGTTGCTCCCTTCAAGGCCCAGAATATGTCCAACAACTCCTACGTTACTGTGCGGGCATTGACCAGCAGCACATCAAAACCATATGCCTCAAGTATCTGGAAAATAGGAATCCAGCGTCCAGTTCGTCCGTAGTCAGAGTAGAAGTAGCCCGCCAAGTGGGAGTTTTCATATCTGCCATCTCCAAATCAATTACAAGGAGAATGAAAGAGTGAGTCAAGCTAGTCCATTACGTCCCCAATTTTCCCTATGATATACAGAGGGTCAACCCAAGATATCAGAAAGGCTTGTCAAGTCTTTTTTCCTGATATATAGAGTATATTATAAGTGAGTTGTGAGGGATCAGGACCCAACGGCGGATCTCAGAGCGGAGAGTTCGTTGCGGCTTGGAGGTTTGAAGACTTTCTCAAGCTGTGGAGTTATCCAGAAATCATAGAATAACTTGGGCTTCTTGAAATACTGAAAGGACGTTAAATTTTATGAACAGATTTTTGCCCATATTTCTTTTGGTATCACTTACCTTGTTCATAACAATAAACTCCATAGCAAAAGGATTAAATGCTAAAACCTCTCAAACAATCCTTCCGGAGAGGATACAATCTTTCTTCACTGATCCCCTAAATGAAAAAGATCCAACTAGTGGTGTAGAGAAGGTACTGATTAAAGCTATCGATTCAGCTACTCAGAGTATCGATGTTGCTGTCTATGGATTTGACAGAACCAATATTTTAGATGCTTTTATTCGCGCTCATCAAAGAGGAGTGAATATTAGAGTAGTTACAGAAAAAGATGTTTACAATGATCCTCGATACAGTCCAACTTATCAAGCTATGCGAAAGACGGGCATTCCTATCAAACTCGACAATAATGTTGGCAAGTACCAGTATTTAATGCATAATAAATTTATCGTAATAGATATGCATAGGGTTTGGACAGGATCGTGCAACCTAACTACTTCAGGGATTACAGTTAATGCCAATGATGCCATCCTTATAGATTCAAGTAGCTTTGCTAAATCTTATATTTTAGAGTTTGAGGAGATGTTTGTCAAAAATAGATGGGGCAGGAAAAAATGCGATAACAATGAAGAGCTCTTTGCTATAGATGGCAGGAAGGTAGAGCTTTATATCTCTCCATCTGATAGGGTGGAGGCTCAAATCATAAAGGCTATTGCTTCTGCTTCTTCCAGTATCTACTTGGCTATGTTCTATTTCACCAATGATGATATCTATAAGGCCATAGCGCGAGCAATGGAGAAAGGCGTTAGGGTAAAAGCTTTAGTTGATGAGAGAGGAGCAAGCAATAATTACTCTGAAGCACTCAATCTGGTAAAGAGGGGAAATGGAGTGGTCGATTCCCTTTCTGGATTGGTTCATCATAAGTTTTGTGTGATTGATAAAGATGGAACTCATCCAATAGTGGTTACCGGCTCTGCAAATTGGTCAGATAGCGGTATGAACCATAATGATGAGAATACTTTAATTATTCATGACAAGTCTGCTGCTGCCCTTTATTTTGACCAATGGCAGAAGCTTTATGATGATGCGATTTCTATCTACCCTCACTCTGCTGACATCAGTCCACCTCAACCTCCAAGAGTGACCCATCACCATTATAATTCAGGGCCCGGTCATACCAGGATAGAATGGAATACATCCCAGATAGCTGCTACATCCTATAATCTATATAGGTCTGAAAGACCTAGTGGGCTCTGTAAACTTCTGGCACATTTTTCAAAACAAGAAGCCCAAAGTTCTTCAGATTATCAAAAAGCAGAAAGAAAAGATGGTATCGAAGGCTCCTATTATGCTCATTATGATGATTTTGATGTTACACCAGGCGTCACCTACTATTATGTACTCACTACCTTGGTTGGAGATACAGAGAGCGTTTACTCTGAGGAATATTCGGAAAAAGCGGAGACCTCTCAACCACCATCACCACCTTCTGCTGCTCTCTGCGATTGCTCGGGCAATATTTATGACTGCGCTGATTTCCCTACTCAAGCTGCGTCTCAAGCTTGCTACGAGTATTGTCTTTCGTTCGGTGCTGGCGACATTCATCGCTTAGACGGAGATAACGACGGGACAGCGTGCGAATCTTTGCCCTAAAGCACTACATTGGACTATTAACGCCGATTTGAAAGGGATCTGTGGGATGTTGGTAGTTTTGTTAGTTTTATTTGTTAAACCTGAGGAGCAGACGACGTGCATCTTTTAACAAAAGAAGAAGTTGTCGTTCACAAAGCGGTGAGGCAACAAAACCAAAACGAAGATAGAATCGAGCTGCATCCTCATCGATCGGATGCGCAAGCAAGGCTCGTATGCCAGCATGTTCAGCCATCACGAGAGTGCGGCGAATAGCGTCCTGAAGGAGACCTCTGCCAATACCACGTCCCTGATGGTGTAGAGAAACGGCAAGCCGAGCGAGTAGAACAACAGGGATAGGGTACTGCCCCATACCCTTACGGATGCGCTCTGGAGCTTCCAGCGTATCCACCTGTCCGACGGTCAGGCTGAAGTATCCAACAATTCGGTCCCTATCAACCACTACAAATGTTTTGGCTGAGCCGCTGGCCTGTGCCTGGCGCGCATGACGAACCAACCAGTCATTCAGGACCGGCTTGCCGCAGTCGAAAGGTGAAACACAATGCCCAGTATTCAGCGCTTCGGGGGGAATCAGGGACATTGCTCATTCCAAGGTGCAGGTTTGGAAAACAAATCCCGCAACCCGATGTTTTCCTCAGCGGGACGATCCAGTAGATCCAGCAGGGCCTGATATCGGTTGCCGGAGACCATGAACATCCTCTGATCCAGCAGCGCGTTTTCGGCGGCCTGATATGCACTGTCCATGATAAACTCTGTCAATGACTTGTGGCACACCTCTGCCGCACGGCGCAGGATGACCTCCTGTTCTGGGGTTGTACGAAATCCAAGTCGAGACGATTTAACGATTCTTTTTGTAATAGGTCGTGTGGCTGTCATGATTGATCTCCTTGTTCAAAATTGATATTTTATGTTAGTACATTTGACACCCAACGTCAAGCCACATCAGAAAAAATTAGGTCGTTATGTTGCGTAAGGGCCAGTCTGCAATGGATATACCGCACCAGCTCAAGGAGATATTCATCCTCCCGGCACAGTATTGATTTGCTTGCCCCGTTAAATCTAAATGGCATAATTTGACAATATGGAAGGACCGGGAATTAAGGCAAGGTTCGGCATGGTATTTTGAAACATGTCGACCAAGAAAGTCATTCCGGTCGCAGTCGTCAAGTAAAGATATCTTGGCGATTTAAACCTCTGGTGATGACATGATTAATCGCACCGGGTATATTGAGTCGTCTAAGAATGCAACCACGAACAATCACGAATCTTATGAGGAGACATTAACAGATGGTAGAACGAATTACTGCCAATCCCAATATACTTGGAGGAAAGCCTATTATCCGAGGAACACGTATCTCTGTGGAATTCATTCTTGATTTATTGGCCTCTCAGGTTTCAGAGGAAGGAATTCTTGAAGACTACCCCCATCTTACGAAAGAAGATATTCATGCCTGTCTCAGGTATGCTGCTCGTTCCTGTAAGAATGAAATATATGTGGAGTTAGAGCCGGTTACCGCATGAAATTGCATGATATCAGGATCCTTACAGACGAGAATATTTCACCCAAAGTTACGGCGTTTCTTCGATAATATGGCCTTGATATCCTTGAATCTGAAGCCCCAAAATGTGATTCGAGTTTGCGAACACGTCTTACGAAAGGATGTGGATGTCTTCCCTGGAACAATAATGGTTATTGAGGAAACACGGATACGAATTCGATACCTATCGAAAGAAAATTGATATCCCCAAATCAAGTCAAAAACACCTTCCCAGCCACCTGCGCTTCGTCTCAGACCACCACCGGTCAAATCTTCACGTCTCCCCATATTGAAACCATCTCCAACCTGGATTGAGCGATTAGCTGTTAGCGATTAGCGTTTAGCTTTGAAAAATCAAGGCATTACGTTAATTAGAAATAATACCCAAAAGTATTTCATCCCTTGACATCTCATGAGTTTTACCGGCTGGTTGATGATGTAAGAGGATTTTTGCTTGACATGAGATATGGATTTGATAGATTTTGATGTCCAATTGTGGGTAGTCCGAAAGGACAATGGGAAGATGGTGAAAATCCGTCGCGGACCCGCCGCTGTGATCGGGGACGAACGCCGCAGGGTGCCACTATCGGGCATTCAGATTTCATCGCCTGTCTTATTGCAACAGCCACCTTACGCTCAAATATTTTGGCTGGCGCATATAATCGAGATAAAAGTCAGGTTGATTGCCGGATGGGAAGGCGCGGTCAGTAGGATAATCCGTAAGTCAGAAGACCTGCCCATAAAGACGATATTGTTCTGATCCTCGTGGTTTGGGATCCGGGCAACACTGACCGGGGTGAAAAACGGAATCCCCGGACCTGTGAATTCAGGTCCGGGGATTTTTTTTGGCAAGGTAAAGTAAGGAAGGAGAAATGGCCAAAGCCATCATGTTTTTGGGAACCGGCAGTGATGTGGGTAAATCCATTGCAGCAACTGCCTTCTGCCGGATTTTCAAAAGAAGGGGATACAAGGTTGCTCCCTTCAAGGCCCAGAATATGTCCAACAACTCCTATGTTACTGTGGAAGGAGGCGAGATCGGCCGGGCGCAAGTGGTCCAGGCCGAAGCTGCTGACGTATTGCCCTCAGTACACATGAATCCAATCCTCCTGAAACCATCCTCAAACCTGGGTTCCCAGATTATCCTGCATGGAAAGGTATTTGGCCAAATGGAGGCCCTTGCTTATCATGACTTCAAACCCAGGCTGAAAAACGCAGTTTTTGAATCCTATGAGCGGCTTGCCAGGGAATACGAACTTATTGTCATGGAGGGGGCCGGGAGCTGTTGCGAGATGAACCTCAAGGAGAATGACCTGGTGGATTTTTCCATGGCAAAGGCAGTGAATGCGCCCTGCGTTTTAGTTGCGGATATTGATCGAGGAGGCGTTTTTGCACAGATCATCGGGAGCCTTCATCTTATGACTAGAAAAGAGAGAGAGCTTACCGTCGGCTTTTTAATTAACAAGTTTCGCGGAGACCCGAATCTTTTTTCATTTGGGATTGAATACATTGAGAAAAAGACCGACAGGCCCGTTTTGGGTCTGATTCCATTTTATCGGGACATTCTCATCGATTCTGAGGACTCTGTTGCGGTCCAGGAGGATAAACGAAAACCCAGGCCAGTTAGTACAGCTTCAGTCAACATAGCTGTGGTAAGACTCCCTTCTATTTCTAATTTTACAGACCTGGAAATACTTGAAAGAGAGCCGGACGTAGTCGTCAATTATCTCTTTCAATCCCGGGAATTCTCAAAGGAATATGATTGCCTCATCCTGCCGGGAGCGAAGAATGTGATGGAAGATGCTGCCTGGCTGGCTCGAACTGGTTGGAAAAAGGTCATAGGGAGGTTTGTGAAAGGAGGGGGAAGGGTTCTTGGAATCTGCGGAGGGTATCAGCTCTTGGGAGAGAGGATCAAGGACCCATTGGGACTGGAATCGGATCGAAGGGAGGTAGTAGGTCTTAATCTTCTTCCCATAGAGACGTTGCTTGAAGATCAAAAAGTGGTGCGTAGGGTCACGGGCATCTGTTTGATGAATGGGAAAAGGGTCAGGGGCTATGAGATCCATATGGGCCGGAGTAAGGCTTTACGGCACAAAGGGGAGCCATTTCTAAGGATTCACCAAACGGGAGATAAAAGGTCATGGGATGATGGTTGGGGCACAGCAGGGGGCCAGATTGCAGGGACTTATGTCCACGGGATACTGGATTCCCAGGGCTTCAGGGGTGAATTTCTTAACAGTCTTCGGAGGTTCAAGGGCCTGGAGGAAAGAGCGGCCAGAGGTGGAAGACTCGGGCGTTTTCACCAGTATGACCTGCTAGCCGATCACTTTGAGGCACATTGTGACGTGGAAAAGACCCTTTCCCTCATGGCCCTGCGCCAAGAGGAGGATCATGTTTAAGACGAAATTTGAACGTGGATGCGTGCTGGTTTTGGGAGGTGAAGGGCATCATTTTTAACCGCAGCGTATGGCGGAAACAGGATGCCGAAGTTTGACATACCCCTGGATGAATGCGACGGGAAATCAGTAAAGGTAATATTTATGAGAGATATTGATGCACATATTGAACCGGAGGCCATAGAAAAACGTTTCTTTGAAATTATTGAGTCCGAGGTGCCTGAGCCCCGTCCTTTTGAAGGTGACGAATGGCTTGTAGCCAGGAGGATGATTCATGCAACCGCCGACGAGGGAGGATCAGCCTTGGCTGCATCCGTGGTAAACCAATTGGCCGAGATGGCCCTGGCAGGGTTTAAGAGATGAAGAAAATATATCTTATCGGAATTGGGCCCGGCAACCCTGATTATTTGACCCTCCAGGCGATAAACACAATAAAAAAGGTAGATGTCTTTTTCATTCTTGAAAAGGGAGAACGGAAGGGATTTAAGGAGTTCATTAAGATAAGAAAGGAGATATTAGAAAAATATTTAGATAGAGGGACATACAGGGTTGTGAGTGCAAAGATTCCTGAACGTAAAAAAAACGGTAAGTCATATAAGGAAGGAGTTAAGACATGGCGTCAACAAAAAGCAGAAGTTATTACTGAATTGATCGAAGACAAGATGAAAGACAGCGAGATTGGCGCCTTTCTTATCTGGGGTGATCCATCCCTATATGATGGACATTTAGAGATTCTTCAACATATCCTTAGAGAAGGAGCAGTAAATTTTGAGTATAAGGTGATACCAGGAATAACCAGTATCCAGGTATTAGCAGCAAGGCATAAAATCCCTTTAAACCGTATAGGGGAATCTATTGTGATTACAACGGGCAGAAGATTGAAAGAATACACGCCTGGCGGGATTACAAATACTGTAGTATTGTTAGACACTTATTCTACCTTTAAGCATTTTAAGGATTCGGATATTGACATCTATTGGGGTGGATATTTAGGGAGTAAGGATGAAATTCTGCTTTCAGGGAGGTTAAAAGATATAATTGAGGACCTTAAAAAGGTAAGAAGTGAGGCCAGAAGGGGAAAAGGTTGGCTTATGGATACATATATTTTGAGGCGGCCAGAAGGCCCAGAAAGTAATGATTGATTCCGCTGAAAATACTCCATCTGCTGCGTTGCTAGAGAAGGGACCCGAGCCATCAGTGTCAAGGAGAACGATTTCATAAAGGACTCGGTTTTTATGAAGAAATTCGAGAATCTTTTCTCGACAGGTTAAGATGTTCGTCAAATCTTATAAGATTTTGCTAATGGCTTGGGTGACAGACTGATTTTGCCTTGACACCACAAGGTTGATTCTTGTAATAACAATCATGGTGCCCTCATGGGCTTAATAGGGAATCCCGTGAAAGTCGGGAGCGGACCCGCCGCTGTGACCCCGCCCTTTTTTATCAAGAAGAGGGAACCCCTTTAGCATTCATATACCACTGTCTGCCTCTTCTGGCGGATGGGAAGGTCGCTAAAGGGGTGGGGGAGCCAGAAGACCTGCCAGGAATGTTTTGAGGCAAGCGTCGTGGACAAGCGTTTACCTGTGTGATTCTGCGGATAAAAAAGGGAAATCCCCGGATCGGTAAAATATCGGTCCGGGGATTTTTTTTATTAGCGAAGAAAGGAGGTGAGAGCCGGTAGTATTCTGAATGATTTAGCCGGTTTTGTTCTAAGGGAAGGGAGTGCAAATCTCTCGCCGCCCCGCGACTGTGATCGGGACGAAAGCCGCAAGTATGCCACTGTACCGCCGTAGGCGGTATGGGAAGGTGCGGCAAGTAGGATGAACGTAAGCCAGGAGACCTGGACGAAACCTAAATTCTTAGCAACATTTCTCGAGGGGGAAAGGGGTTTTTTTATGAAACGGATTATTTTGTTTATGATCACATTTTTCTGTGGCTCTTTGTTGGTCCTGTCATCGGCAAACAGGTCATTGGCCCAAAATAGAAAAGAAGAGATACATGAATTGGAAGAGGTGGTTGTGACCGCCGGAAGGGTGGAGGAAAAGAAAAGGGAGATCACCTCCAATTTGACTGTTATTGATGAAGAAGAGATTAGAGCTTCTTCAGCCAGGGATCTCGGGGATTTGTTGGCCGAAAAAAATATTGGGCATATTCAAAAATATCCGGGCACTTTGACTCCTATCGGTATACGGGGCTTTAGGACCGAATCTCACGGTAATGACCTTGAGGGTTATGTCCTGATTCTTCTGAATGGAAGGAGGGCCGGAACCGGTAATGCGGCCAAAATTATGACAAAGAACATAGAGAGGATAGAAATAATAAGAGGTCCTGCCTCTGTTCAATACGGCTCGGCTGCAATGGGCGGAGTCGTGAACGTGATCACCAGACAGGGAAAGGATAAACCAACTGCGTTTGTTGAGGGTTATTTGGGGAGTTTCGAGCATGAGGAAGGGAGTGTCGGATTTTCGGGACGGGTAAAGAGATTCGATTTTTCCGGCAGTTATACCATAGGATCGATGGACGACTATGATACTGCGGATGGGAAAAGATATCACAATACCGGATATGATAAAAAAGAAGACTGTAGCCTGAATCTTGGTTTTGAGTTTTTGCCTGGAAATCGCATCGGTGTCATCTGTAATTATTTTGATGGAGATCAGGTGGGCAATCCAGGCTATCTCAGCCAGAACGATCTTGATGATTATAGAGATACAAGCAATAAGTCCATTGACTTTATTTATGGCGGCGGAACTACAGATGGTCTATTCTCCTGGATGGCAAGATATTTTCGTGGTGAGGATGAGGACAGATGGTCTGATCCGACCGGGAGCAATCCGGGCTGGGGCTGGGATGATGGTATTCCATCTGAACAGGAAACTGACCAGGAAGGGACTCAGGTACAGGTGTCTTTAAACCTGGAACATTTCCTTGTTACCGCGGGTTTTGACTGGGTGAATTATGAAGTAAAAACCACCTGGGACCCAAAGAAGTCTGAATATGATAATCCTGCCGGTTTTCTCCTGGCCAAAGCCAGGCTTTTGGACAATAGATTGATACTTACCGGTGGCTTGAGATATGACGAATATGATGTGGAAGTGAAAAAAGGCCAAGGGGGAGATGAGGACGACGATCACGTTTTTTCTCGAGCCGGCGTGGCCTATCTTCTTACAGATTTTTTAAAATTCAGGGCCAATTATGGAGAGGCATTCAAGATGCCTTCCGCCAAGCAGTTGGCAGGAAATTTTCCAGGCTGGTCCGGCAATTTCGTGGGTAACCCCGATTTGGACCCTGAGCAAAGCGAAACCTACGAAGGGGGACTGGACTTCTCTTATGCTTCTTTCAATTCTTCTTTTACCTATTTTTATACTAATTTTGAGGATAAGATTCAGACTGTTTCGACATCAGATGGTGACACCACGTGGGAAAACGTTGGAGAAGCTACCATAGAGGGTGTAGAAGCGGAGATCTCCTGTGACGTGGGTGCCCTTTTGGGCTGGGATTTTGAGTTAAAACCTTACACCAATCTTGTATATCTTACCAAATATGAAGATGAGGAAACACACAAAGACCTTAAGTATACCTCTGATATTAATCTGTCCTACGGTATTGCATTCTCCGATTTTGATGGTCTTTCTGCCAATCTAAACTTTGCCTATACTGGAGAACAAAAGATCACTGATTATGAAGGCGGGTCCTATGAAGTAATAGAAAAAGGCGGTTTTACGGTTGCTGATCTTACGATCAGCAAAAGGATTCTCGATTTTGGAAACTACGGTGAGTTTACTCTAAGAGGTACAATCAAAAACCTCCTGGACAAGGAATACGAATACGTACAAGGATATCCTATGCCTGGAAGAAGTTTTTTCCTGGGTCTCAGATATGATTATTAGATAATTATTATTATGGAACTCAAAAGCCTGTTTATCGGCCTCGTCTTTACTATAGGTGTATTTGCCATAAAGAGTGGGATAGGTCTGTACTATTTCCTTATCCAGAGAAGAAAGCTAATGTCAAAACTCATCTTCCTTTCTCTGTATTGCCTTGTTTATCTCATTATCTTTGTGCTCTCGTCTCACATCCTGCAAAGGATCAATATCATCCATTACTTTGAAATAGTACAAGGTTTTCTGAAATCAGGGATGTTTATCCACATATTGATGGCGGGTGGACTCGTCATCTGGGGAATTGTTCTGCTGAAAGGAAAAGAGAGTCAAGATAAGAAAAGTTTGGGGTGGCTGGCCCTGATTATCCCCTGCCCTGTCTGTATCATGGTCATCTTTTTCAGCGCGGCCTTTCTCCTTTCCTGCTTACCTGATTCCGGTTATCCGGTTGTATTGGGGGCCTATCTTCTATTTATGGCTATTGTCATTACGACGTTAATCAGCATGACACTGTGGAGTATCAGGTCGAGTCTTGCATCTGAATCAACTCTGGGGGCGGCTATGTTGATCATTGCTGTCTACTTTTTTCTGTCCATCATCATCATGCCCCAGTTCAGTGATCTGAGCAAAATTTACAGACTGGCCACCTACCATAGTGGAGCGGAATCCATTAATGCCAGAGACATTCTGTTGCTCTATTCAGTAACGGCCACTCTTTTTTCAGCCGGCTTTTGGGCCATGAGAAGAAAAATAAGGAGGAGACAGGGTTGGATATAGGCGCGTTGTTGAAATCTTTTATCTATCTTATTGCCTCCTCTCTCCTCTACCCGGTGCTGTTCTTGCTGGTTGCCTTGGTTGTGTACATAGTGATTTCTTCAGGGTCTTTCTTTGCTGAATGGCTGGAACGGCTCAGGCTAGTCAAATACTCTCCCGAAAGACTCCCCCGGTTGATAAGAGAGGGAAGCGATCAGAATTTTTTTCCGTACCGGGTCAATTCCTATTTGGAAGACCTGCGGCTCTTGCTGAACAAAGTGTCTCAACCGGACGGAGTGGAGATTGAAAATATTCTTCAGGAAATGAGTTTAAGAACATGGGAATCCCTTGACCATATCAAGATGATTATCCGGATCGGTCCCAGCCTGGGGTTAATCGGCACCTTGATTCCCATGGGAACAGGTCTGGCAGCACTTGGCCGGGGCGACATGACCGGATTGTCTTCAGACCTGGTAATCGCTTTTACCACCACGGTGGTTGGCCTTGCCGTTGGGATTGTGGCCTATTTCTTTTACACGATAAAGAGAAGGTGGGTGGAGGAAGACATCAAAAACATTGAGCTGGCAACCGAGATACTGGCAACCGAGATTCTAGAAAAAACGCACAAATGAGATACTTCAAGAAGAGGAGGAACAATCCATCCGGCGATCTGGGTGAGAACGATCCCATGACAGGGGTGGCCAACCTCTTTGACATCGGGCTTGTCTTTATCGTGGGACTGATTGTTGCTCTCTTTGCTACCTATCACCTCCAGGATCTCTTCAGTGAAAAATCGGAAATTACAATAGTGAAGAAAGCAGAGAATGGGCAGATGGAGATCATCACCAAGAAGGGGAAAAAGATAAAGGCGCTCAAGGTCACGAAAGAGAAGGCCCGAGGCAGAGGTGAGAGGCTGGGGATTGCCTATAGGCTGGAAGATGGGACCATGGTCTATGTGCCGGAGTAAGAACCTTTTTCAAACGTTGCACCGAAGCATCAAGGTTGCGCAAAGATAGGGTTAAAAGATGAAGCTGAAACAGAGATCCTATAACATAACGTTTTTGTTAATATTTTTCATCCTATTTGCCATCTTCTGGAGTCCTGCTCCGACTTTTTCCTATACGGTAACATTTACGGATTCTGATGGGAATAAAATCACTATCGAAAAGAGGCCTTCAAGGGTCGTTTCCCTGGTGCCAACTATTACCGAGATTGTTTTCAGAATCGGGGCGGGGGATGCTGTCAAGGCAGTTACCTACCACGACACGTATTTCCCGGAAGCGGCGACAAAGGAGATAGTCGGTGGTTTTTTCTCACCTTCCTTAAAGGCTATAGAAAAGATAGAGCCCGATGTTATTTTTGTGTCCAGGCTCCACAAAAGGATAAGAGCAAAATTCGGCTACGGAAGATGCCGGTTGATCAACCTTGAAGCGAATTCCATTTCAGATATCTATGCGAATATCAATTTGTTGGGCAGGATTTTCAACATGGAGAAAGACGCTGCAAGGGTCATAGACGAGATAAAGAACGAACTCCTGGTTATTGCCAGTAAGGTGGCCTGGATACCTCAACCCGAAAGGAAAAGGGTTATACGGCTTATGGGCCGTGATCAGGTAATGATCCCAGGGGATGATTCCTTTCAGAACGAATATATCAGGCTCGCCGGTGGCATTCCCCCCAAGCTTAATAAGAAGGGAAACATCGTGATCGTCACCAAAGAGGAGTGGATGCGGTTTAACCCTCAGATTATTTATGGATGCGGCGGGGACAGAGAAACAGCAAAAAAATTCTTCGACCGCCCTGGATGGAGGGATGTTGAAGCGGTAGAAAATGATAAGATATTTTTCTTTCCCTGCGACCTGACCTGCCGTGCCTCAACACGTGCCGGTTATTTTGTATCCTGGCTTTCTGCCAGGATTTACGAAGATAAGTTTTCCAAAAAAGAAGAGCAGGTCCTCAAAGACCGGGCATTCAGGTCCCGCAAGCTCGATCTTGATCTTAATTACATAAGAGATGTCCGTATTTCATGCAGCACTATCCATGATTTTTCAAACAAGACCCTTGTCATTGATTTTACGAAACCATTATCCCTGGTCTCAACCCTTGAAGGAGAGCGCAGAGGCATAGAATCAGTAGGCAACCATTATTCTTCCCCTCCTTGTTGGGGGATCAGCCATAAACTCGGTTTAGAGGAAATAAGGAAGCGGGTATATGAGGTTATCGGCAAATCAGAGGATGCGGCCAGTTTTCTTTTTACCGGCGCGGACATGGACAATCTGGCCATTAAGAAGGAAAGGTTCAGGGAGATGGAAGTCTACACCCTCGTAACAGCCGGTGTGAAGTCAAATGCGGTCAGGATGTCTGCGGATGAAGGGAGGTTTTATGAGCCAGGAACAATCAATATCATCATCTTACCAAACATGAAACTTTCACCACGTGCCATGACCAGGGCCATTATAAGTGCCACAGAGGCAAAAAACCGCGGCATTGCAGGATCTTGATATCCGAAGCAGTTACACCCCGCGGATTCACCAGGCAACCGGAACCGGAACCGGAACCGGAACCGGAACCGATAACATCATAGTTGTGGAGGGAGATGGGATACCAGTTGACAACTCCGGCGGCCATACAAAGATGGGAGAACTGATCGCCAGGGCCGTATATGAGGCAGTTCAGGAAGCGGTCTACAGGCAAAATGGTATCGTCGCCCAGCGCAATATTTTCCAAAGACTGAAGGATCGAAAGGTCAGCTTTTTTGATTTAATTACCTCAATGCAGGTGGAAGACAAGGGTGACAGGAAAAGATTGCTTGGGGCATTGGAAGATGTATTGCTCCAACCCCGTTATGCATCATTTGTGGAATTGTCTTTCGCAATAAGTGACGACTATGAAAGGGGGCTGATCGCTGATTTGAGCAGCCATGAACTCTCGTGCAAGAAGGTCGCCGAAGAAATCGCGGGAAAAGAGATCGCAAACCTGAAGGAGGTCACAGAGACTGAAGATATGCCGTTTGTCTTGCGTATGACCGTAAACGCCTTGCTCAACGGGATTTATTACAGGATCAAGTGAACGACATAAAAAGACTCTATAGTCTCTTACCGCTTGCGATACTCTTTCTGTTCCCATCGGCAACTTTGGCAAAACAGATATCTTTTTTGGTGATTGATGCGGATACCTACCTTGTCAACAAGGCAATCAAAGAGCTTCGGCTCCCTGACAATATCAAAGTCAGATTTTTTACTTATCACGATATTACCAAGGATAGTTCGGCAAGGGAGTTTATTGATGATTCCGAGGTTATTATCTGTGATGTGATGCAGGGTGAACTGGGCAGGTATCTGATAGAAGATGTCCAAATCAGGAACAAGAGCATATATGCCGTGAGAGGTTCCAGGGATGATGAGGCCCTTAAGAGGGAAGGCATTATTTTTGATCCTGATATTCAGGAGTATTTCAGTAATCTCTGTGTAGCTAATATCCAAAACCTCATCTGCCGGGTGGCCCGTAACGAGCTTGACCCATCCATCGCCTATGACGAAGTCAAGAAGCTGCCGTGCTTGGGGATATACCATACTGGTGCAGATGCGGTTTTTACAAGCCTTGAGGAATATCTTCATTGGTACAAAAAGCGAAAAGAGTATATCAAAAACGCCCCATGGATAGGCATGATGCTTTTTTCATCTTTCCTCATAGAGGGGCAGGTGGAGAAGATCGATTACCTGATAAAGAGGCTTGAGGATGAAGGATTCAACGTGGCTCCTGCCTTTGGCCGCGATTTTGACATTTTGACGTCGCTGTTTATGGATAGGAATCAACAGGCAAGAGTCGATCTGGTTTTGGCTTTTTCCCTTAAATTTTATTCAGCCTTAAACGACGATGTTCGACGCGCCCTCACCAATCTGAATACCCCGATCTTTAACGCGATTAACCTTTACTCAAATACGATCGATGAATGGCGTGGTGATCCGATAGGAATCCCGCCTATGGACGTGGTCTGGACTGTTGCCAATCCGGAAATATCAGGCCTGATCGAATCCTCCGTTCTCACTGGTAAGGTAAGGCAATTGGACGAAGAGACCGGTAAGGTCTTGTTTGTTCACAGACCTATCAAGGAAAACATTGAGCTGCTTATCCCCAGGCTGAAGATGTGGGTTCAATTGAAGAAAAAAGAGAATAAGAAAAAAAGGGTGGCCATCCTTTACTATAATCACGGCCAGGGGAAGCAAAACGTGGGCGCCAGTTATCTCAATGTATTCAGGAGTCTTGAGCTTGTCCTCCAGCGCATGAAAAAAGAGGGGTATCGGGTCGCCATAGACAAGAATCTAAGCGAAGACGCGATCAAGGATCTGGTCCTGAAGTACGGCAGGAATGTCGGCAGTTGGGCTCCAGGGGAACTGGATAAGATGCTTGGAGAAAAAAAGGTCATCCGGCTTCCGCTAAAGACCTATCAGGAGTGGTTTGCCGGGCTACCTGGAGATTTCAAAAAAAAAGTCATTGAGCAATGGGGAGAAGTGGAAGGCTCAACCATCATGATCAAGAACGAAGAATTCATCATTCCGGCAGTTATTCTTGGAAATGTCCTTATCATGCCGGAGCCTGCCCGCGGCTGGGGAGACGATCCCATGAAGCTCTATCATGATCCGACCCTTTATCCACATCACCAGTACATTGCCGCCTATTTGTGGCTCAAACACGTCTTTCATGCGGATGCTATGATCCATCTGGGGACACATGCTACCCATGAATGGCTCCCCGGGAAACAGGCGGGACTTTCGCCTTCCTGCCCTCCGGAAGTCTTGATCACTGATATTCCCAACATCTATCCTTACATCGTGGATGATGTGGGAGAAGGGATCCAGGCCAAGCGCAGGGGCAGGGGGGTCATCATCGACCACCTTATCCCGGCGGTCAAGGAGGCGGGGCTCTATCATGAATACAGCCGGCTATACGATATGATAAGCAACTATAACAGGGCCGTTTCTCTTGGAAGCCGGACAGTGCCGGGAAAGCTTGGAAAAATAGAAGATCTTGTCACAAACATGGGGCTCCTTAATGATCTTGGCATCACGGAGTTTGACAAGGGTGTGCTCGAAGAGATCGAGCATTACCTGCTTGAGATCAGGGAAAACTTCATGCCCTATGGTATGCATACATTTGGCATATCGCCTGAAGGTGAGGCCTTACAGGACACGATCAAGGCCGTTTCAAAGCGCAACAGCCAGGCGAATGAAGAAGAAGTAAAAACAGGCCTTGTCGATTCCGGACCAAGGGAGATCGATTATCTCACCAAGGCCCTGAAAGGCGGCTACGTACCATCAGGGGAAGGGAATGACCCGATAAGAAACGTGGGCGCAATACCAACTGGAAAAAACTTTTTTGGCTTCAACCCGGACAAAATTCCCTCTCAAACGGCCTGGGACCTTGGCAGACAGGCGGCCGAGCAGATCATCAAAAAGAACCTGAAGGAGAAGAAGCGTTATCCTAAAAAGGTGGCTATTGTTCTTTGGGCTACTGAGACGATCCGAAACGAGGGGATCAACGAAAGCACAATACTCTATCTGATGGGCTTGAAGCCTACCTGGGACAAAGCCGGACGGGTCACGGGCACAGAGGTGATCCCGGGCAGAAAGCTGGATCGCCCCCGGATCGATATCCTGATAAACCCGTCGGGCCTTTACCGGGACCTTTTCCCCAATATGCTGCTCTTTCTTGACAAGGCGGTCCGGAAGGCAGTCATCCAGACAGATATAGAAAACCTGATCAGCAAACATAATGCAGAGATTAAGACACTCTTGATAGCATCCGGCTCGGATGAAGAAAGGGCGGATCTCCTTTCCAGGATCAGGATATTTACGGAAAAACCTGGATCATATGGAACCGGGGTCTGTGAGATGACAGGAAATTCCGGCTTTTGGGAATCGGATGATGAGATTGTCAAAGTATATGAAAACCGGGTTGGTTTTGCCTTTGGACAGGGGAAATGGGGAGAAGAGGCAAAGGAGATATTCAAGCAAAATCTTAAAGGAGTGGACGTGGCCGTCCATTCTATATCTTCTAACATCTATGGAACCATGGATAATGACGACATGTTTCAGTATCTGGGAGGGCTTTCTCTGGCCGTCAAAAAAGAGAGTGGGCAGGTCCCCGATACCCTGATTACCATGCAGAGGATTCCGGACCGTGTAGAGGTGGAAGATGTAGCCAGGACCATCGGCCGCGAGCTTCGAACGCGTTATCTTAATCCCAAATGGATTGAGGGGATGAAGAAAGAAAAATATGCCGGTGCCCGGGAGATGTCGAATTTTGTGGAATACATGTGGGGCTGGCAGGTGACAGTGCCTTCCGCCATTGACAAGACCAAATGGGAGCAGACCTATGATGTGTATGTGGAAGACAAATACGGTCTCGAAATGAAGGATTTCTTTAACAGAGAAAACCCCTGGGCCTATCAGTCCATTACCGCCCGCATGCTGGAATCGATCCGAAAGGGCTACTGGAATGCCGGTGAAAAGATCAAGAAAAGGCTTGCAGCAGAATACGCTCTTAATGTCATTAAAAAGGGTGTGGCATGCTGCGATCATACGTGCAACAATCCGGTACTTAACCAGATGGCGGTAAACATCATTTCCCTGCCAGGAGTCATGTCACCTGAAATGGTCGAGAGGTTCAAGCTGGCCATCGAGCAGGCCATGGGAAAGGAGCTGGCCGAGCAGGTCAAGGCACGAAAGAAATTGCAGAAAAAACTGAATGAAGGGTTCACCAAAAGACTACAGTCATCAGATCAAAAGACTCCCAAGGCCAGCGCAGAACATCAGAAAAACACCTCAAAAGCAGGGACGGAGTCAGAAAGAGTGGAAGGATATAAGATGGAGGAGGTCAAGGCAAAAGATGATACCACTGACCTGCCGTCTTCCGGCGCACAATGGCTTGCATCCTTATTTGTTATTTTCATTATAGGGTTGGTTATTTTTGGTGCGAAAAAATACAGGTAGAAAACCTGACATCGCGTGCCCTTGACGTGAATCTTTCGGGAGATAATCATGCACTTTAAGAAGTACAGACGGCTAGGCAACCTTAAAGAACATCCTGCCATTGTTCTTACTGCCTTCGGCACGGCCCAAAGAGGCAAGGCTATTTACCAGCTATTCGACAATTTAGTGCGCAGTGAGTTTAAAGATTACGATGTTTCATGGGCGTATACATCCGAAATCATCCGGGAAAAGACAGGGCATCCGGGGATCCTGCAAACCCTGGCACCCCTTGAACAACAGGGCTTTACTAGAGTCATTGTTCAGCCGCTTCTGATCTTTCCAGGAATGGAATATGAGGTCCTTGTGGATTCGTGCCGATCGTTTCCCGGCCTCAAAGTGCTTGTGGGGGAGACCCTGTTGCATCGGTGGCATTTTGTTGAAGAGGTACTCGATATTGTTTCAAAGGATTTCATTCCCCCTGAAAAGGGAATCAACCTGCTCGTTAGTCATGGCACACCACTGTGTGATGATTCGGCAAACATCGTTTACTTAGGGCTCGACCACCTCCTGTCCCGAAGATATAGCAACGTTTGTTTTTGCTCGGTCGAAGGAATCCCTGACAGGGAAGGCGTACTTAGAAAACTTCAAGCAACTCTGTCTTCCTATCATCCAGGTAAAACCGGGTTGAGAGCCCGCATCATACCCTTTATGTATGTTGCCGGGCTCCATGTAGAGCAGGACCTTTTGGGGAAACAGGATAGCTACAAAAGCCGTCTGGAAGAAATCGGATTTACCGTAGAATGCTTGACCGCTGAGTATCAAGAAGAACGATTTCATAAAGGACTCGGTTTTTATGAAGAAATTAGAGAATCCTTTCTCGACAGGTTAAGGCGTTCTCTGGATCTTATAAGATTTTGCTGATTCTGAATATTTACGTGACCCGCATCCATTAGTATCAAGTTACTGTTCAACACATGACGGCAATTTCGCAAAAGGCTCAGGAGTTGACATTTTTTAATGGTCGTAGCACTTTTAGACAATATGTGTTATTGAGCTTTCATTTAATATTCCCTATGGAGAAGAGATTGAATTATTTTTGTTCCTGTTGCCAACGCATTGTTATGAGGCATCTTTTCTCATTTCTTATTTTACTGACCGTGGTTGCTTTGTTGCATCCTGAACCGGCATGCGCACGAGAAAACGTCGTGAGACGGGATGTGGACAAGGATGGAAAGATAGACCAGATCGCCCTTTTTGACAGACGCGGCAAGCTCATCAGGCTCGAGATCGACAGCAATGCCGATGAGGTCATGGATCGATTCCAGTATTACGAAAAAGAGCAGCTCATAAGGGTCGAAATGGACACAAATCATGACCAGCGGATTGATTGCCGGGACTATTTTGAAGCAGGAAAAAGGACCCGGTATGAAAGGTTGTCAAGTGACACCGGCCAGGTGATTCAAGTCATACAATTTGATTCACAGGAACGTCCCTTGAATATGCAAAAAGATACTACAGGAGACGGCCTGTTTGACAGCATTTATCATTTCAAGGAGGGAATGCTCTCTTCGTCCACAAGAGATACGGATACCGATGGTAAACCCAATATCTGGCAGACCTATGCCGACGGCTGTGCTGAAAGCATAGAGGAAGACACCAGGCATACCGGCCGGATTGACAGGATCAGGACCTTTTGTGGAGGTCTGCTGGTCAAGGTAATCTACGATGCTGATGGCGATGGATTCAAGGAAACCATTACGCTGTTTGAAGAGGGTAAGGCCTGTCGCCAAACCGAAGATTGTAATAGGGACGGAAAGCCGGATGTAACGATTTATTTTAATGCCAAGGAAGAGAAGGAGCGGGTCGAAAGCGATACGAATCTCAACGGGAGGATCGACACTTGGGAATATTATAAAGATGGACAGCTTGCAAGGGTAGAGAGAGACGATGGAAAAGGGGAAATCAGCTCAAAGATCTTCTACAGGAATAAAAAGAAATACCGGCTTATCAGGGACAAGGATAATGACGGACGTTTTGAGATCACCCAGTGGTTCGACAGATCTCCATGGACCATGGTGATGGAAGTGGATGCTGATGGGGATAAAAATCCGGAGGGTCGCTATTGCTATAAAAAGAACGTCTTAAGGCTCAGAGAGATTGATGAAGACAGTGACGGCAATCCGGACATGAGGGAACATTTCAATGCTGAAGGAAAACTGGTTAAGAGCCAGGAAAAGCATGAGGCCGTTGATCACCTGGACATCACCTGGTTTTACAACCAAGCCGAAGAGGCGATCCGGGCGGAAGAGGATCATTCGGGAGATGGCCGTGTGGATACCTGGTATCACTATCATAATGGGAGCCTGACCACTGTCGGGGAAGACACAAATGCGGACGGGAAGCCGGATCTATGGGAAGAATACGATGAGTCAGAGGCAATTGTGAAGCGTTCGATAGATCTCAATTTTGATGGCAAGCCGGATATTGTTGAAGACATAGAATTAGGATCAACCGTTCACACTCCCTGGCAGCCGGCTGCCATAGGAAAAGTGAATAATTACGTGAACGTCTACGAAGGGGAGAGGGGATAGATATGTTTGATTTTCTTGCAAAGGGGGGCATTCTTGTAGTGCCGATCCTTTTGTGCTCTGTAGTTGCCCTGGCTATTTTCCTGGAGAGGTTGATACATTTTTCCAGGGTGCGAATCCGGGGTTTTGGATTGGTGGAAAAAGTGGCCGGGTATGTGCGGGATGGCGAACCTGCCCGGGCCATTGATTTTGCAAGAGGAAATAAATCCCCCATGGCACGCATCCTGGCAAGTGCCTTGGAGGTCATAGATCATGACCGCGAGACTTTTGAGGCAGTGGTTGTCCACTCCACAGAGGAAGAAGTCAGGGAGTTTTCCCGCTATCTCCAGGTCCTTGCCACCATTGGAAATGTTGCTCCGTTACTCGGTCTTCTGGGAACGGTCATGGGTATGATCAAGGCATTTATGGTCATTCAGCAGATGGGTGGCAAGGTCAATGCCGCTGTACTTGCAGGCGGCATCTGGGAGGCCATGCTGACCACGGCCCTGGGCCTTGCCATAGCGCTTCCCACCATGGTGGCTTACAGCTATCTCGTGTCCCGTGTGGACAACTATGAGGCCCAGCTACAGGATGGCATGGTGACCTTTATCAAGACCGCCATCAAGACCACAGGGAGGTAATCTGATCATGCTCGTCCATCCTAAACGAAGGCCCCGCATGGGAGTCCAGGTCCCTCTGACTTCTCTGATTGATATCGTGTTTCTCCTTTTGATCTATTTCCTGCTTACTACAAATTTTATGGTTGAAGAGGGGATCAAGATCAAACTCCCGCAGGCCAAGGCCTCGGCACCACAGACCGAGGAGGTGATTACTGTCTATGTGGACCGGCAGGGAAGGGCATTCCTTGGGACCAGGGAGGTCTCCATGCCCGCGCTGTTTGATGGCCTCAAGGAGATGATCGGGGGGGACAGGGAAGACAAACTGGTCGTTGTTAGGGCTGACAGGGCCGTAATCCTCAATAAGGCAGTAAAGGTAATGGATGTGGTCAAGGCAGCCGGGGCTGGACGACTCTGTCTGGCAACTGAAAAAGAATTTTAAATTAAAGTGAAATCCCAGTCCAAAAAAAGTCCTAACCGGCTTTTGTACGGTCTGTTATGCGTATCCTTTGTTATACATCTTGTCCTGTTTATGCATATTTCTGGACTCTACAGTTCAAACTCGCTTGCTTACATCGAGTTAACACTTCAAAACATATCAAAAGCTCCCACAAGGAGTATCCCCAGGCCACGTCACAGACCCAGGCTGCCTGATCAGCCTCAAGAGATAAAAAAGCTGAGAGTAACCCAGCTTATCCCACGCCTAAAACCGATAGAACTTGAGCCGGTTGAAAAAGACCTGCCCAACAGCCTTGTGGAGGAAATCAGCATGCCGGATATCCAGGATGTTCCCAGCCTGGACATCTCCGACTGGAGTCCTGATCAATCCGCCTGCGATTATCCAACAGCCGACAGCTATCTGGAAATGGTGCGGCTCAGAATAGAAAGGCACAAGAAATATCCCCATGCTGCCAGGGTCAGACAGATAGAAGGGAGAGTGACCGTACGCTTTGTAATTCGACCTGAAGGAGATATAAGGTCGGCCGAGGTTGTGAAGACGTCAGGGAACAGGGTCCTGGATAGAGCAGCTCTTATGGCAGTGAAGAAGGCGGCCCCATTTCCAAAAGCGCCTGCACATCTCTTTAAAGGCGAAATTCCCCTAGAGCTTACCATAGTGTTTGAGCTGACCTGAATTTCAAGATCTGTCCCAAGCCCATCCACGTTAGAGATTAATCATTCCAAACGCTCATGACGGGGCATTTCGCCACCCCCGAGTATAAAAATTTGCCACCTGCTCGCTGTGCTCGCTCGACACACACAGACGAACACAGACAAATGACCTTATCCGCTGGTGGACACACCTGCGGATAAATTGTCGGTGCCCCTTGGGCACGTATTGTTTTTGCCCTGCCATGTTGGCAGGGCAAAATGTCTGTCTGTCTGTCCGTGTCTAATAAATATATTTTCACGGTAAAAAGTTGACATTTTTGGTAATAGTAGTACTTTTTTAAAATTCGTAGCATGATTTGCCTTCAAAGTAGATATCCCGAAAAAATAGCCTGCACGACATCAGATGATATCTGGCTTTGACGCTTCAAGGCAGGTGTCGTGCAGCATGGCTATTGCTGTATCTAAAATAGGAGAGGAGAAAAGAGGAGTGAAATCAAAGAGGGATGGATGAAAGAAAAATTATTTATCATTGTAATTTGTTATGTCATATTGTTGTCCTTATCAAGTGATTTGATAGCTGGCGATGAAAAGAACGATGTAAGTGTATTGGAAGAGATTACAGTTACGGGCGAATTAATCCGTCCCACCAAACAAACGGGCGATTCCCTTTATACAGGAACCTGTGTAACCCAAAAAGGAATTGAGCTTTTGGGCACACCTGCCAAGACAAGCGTTTATAATGCATTGGATATTCTCCCGGGTCTTAATGCGGAAAGTAAGGACCCCTATGGGTTAAGCGGCACAGACATACGTATAAGGGGGGTAAAAGGGCTTTTTAATGGCATAACAGTTGAAGGTATTCCAAATTATGGAATCATGCCTATTGGAGCGAGAGAAGATATATATGATATGGAGAATATGGAAAGCATCAGTCTTTATAAAGGGGCAAGTCCTGCTGACCTGGGAACAGGTTCCGGTAATAGAGGTGGCTCAATAGAATTGAAATTAAGGAGACCAGAAGATAAGGCAGGAATTAAGTTGGATCAAAGTTTTGGTTCTAAAGACTTTCTTAGAACATTCTTGAGGATTGATTCAGGAAAATTATTAACAAAAACGAGCCTTTTTGGATCATATTCTTATACAGATGCAGATAAATGGAAAGGAAAAGGGGATCTCGGGGGAAGAGATCATGTAACATTGGGATTAAATCAGCAAATTAATGATGTAGTAAATATAGACCTGTTTTACAATTTTAATGAAATTGAGAGGCATTTTTTCAAGGATCTGAATTACGAGCAAGCTGATCATATAGACCATCACGATAATTTTTATCATCATTACAATAATGAACTTACATCAAACCCTAAAGAAGATGTAAATTATTATGATTACAATCGTGGAACATTTATAAATAGAGACTTTATGTCAATTATTGATATAAACATTTCCGAAAAATTTAATTTGTCTTTGAAACCTTACCATTCTAGTGAAGACGCAAATTTCCGGGAAGGGGAAAAAGGCTTCCCTGTGGTGGGATATGGACCAAAAGTGAAGAAGCCCGGTATATTGAACAAGATCAGGGACCTGGAACGATATGGAGTCATACCTGAAATAAATCTTGATATTTTGGACCTTGAAATAACTGCCGGTTATTGGTTTGAATCTAACGATTTAGAGAAATACGTTAAAAGATATGTCACCACTCCCGATGGATTAAAGTACAACGGGTATATGTATTACGCAAAAAATGACGGGCACGGGAAAATTCACAGTCCTTACGCTAAGGTATCTTATGAACTGAACAAATTCAAATTTCAGGCAGGGCTGAAATATTTTTATTATGAGGAGCCAGCAAGTACCGGATACATTTCGGATGCAACACTTGAATTAAAAGAGGACCCAGACATCAGTTTAAAAGAAACGGATTACGATGAAATTTTGCCTACGTTTGGCATTGGCTATGAGTTTAATAAGAATATCAAAATGTATTTTAATTATGGCAGAAATTACATGAGACCTTATGCCTATGTCCCCACTACAAATCTATACATTATGAAGAAAAAATTGTTTAAGAAGGCCAACATGACATTGCAGGATATTTTTGATGATTGGGAAATGGAGACATCAGACAACTTCGACTTGGGTTTCAGATACAGCCATAGATATTTTTCGGTAGCGCCTGTCTTTTTTTACAGCAAACATAATGACTTATTGGCTAGCATTGACGATCCAAGAATAGTTAATCCCAAAAATAATAAGCCAGTTACTTATTATCAAAACGTTGGCGATGCTACTGCATATGGATTTGAATTGGAGCTAAATCTTTATCCATTAAAAAACTTGATGGTCTATTTTAATCCCAGTTATACTGATATGAGTTTTGACGATGACTTTAAGAGAGGTGATCACACCCTAAAAATTAAAGACAACCAGATTCCCGATACCCCGAAGTGGATTGTTAAGTCAGGCCTAATCTACACGATTAACAACTTTGAAATCAGCCCGACAGTCAAATGGACTGATAGCAGGTATGGCGATGCCTTGCACAAAGAAAAAATTGATGATTATGCAGTTGTTGACTTAAATTTAAGATATACAATAAATGATTTTTGGGGATTAAGAGAAGCAAAAGTTGGACTTGAACTGAGTAATTTATTCGATGAAAGATACGTTGGTGCGATTATAGCAGATGATACCGGAACAGGTGCAGAATACTATGCTGGCCCGCCTTTTACAGCGATATTGACCATAAGTGGAAAGTTTTAGTGATCCTTCTGGTTTTTTTGTAAGTCAAAAATGGCGAAAAGAGGCGGCTATGAAAAAGATGACACCCGAAATAAATTTTCCATGATTTCAGAAAAGGATAACAAAATGAAAACACAAAAAGAGAAAAGAGCATGGCTGAAGGGGTGTTTGTTGGTCATTTCATTGTTAATAGTTCCTATGCAGGCGAGGGCACATAACCTCTGGCTGGGCCTGGATCATTATAATCAAAAGGTTGGAGATACGGCAAAAGTCTTTTTGTATCTTGCCCATTCACTCCCTTTTGCCGATCTGGGAAGACCTGAAAAGATGAAGGATTTTTTCTATCTGGGGCCGTCCGGAGAAAAGAAAGATTTTGAATTAAAAAAATATGATCCCAAATCCTTTTTTAATGAGGTGGGAGTCGATCTGAACATGCGAAGAGAGGGGACTTATCTTGCTGTTGCAGCGATGGAGCCTCTATTTGTCAGCACGACTCCTGAAGGGAAAAAAAGAAAAAGTAAAAAAGAGCTTCCCGATGCCATATCCTGCCGACACGTGGGATTTTTTGCCAAAGCGATTTTTCATGCGGGAAAACCGGGCGGGACTGCCTATAAAACAGTTTTGGGACATATCATTGAAATGATACCACAAAAAGATCCCTGTTTGCTTAAAACCGGTGATTATCTTCCAATAAAAGTGATATTTAAGGGAAAGCCCCTGGCAGGGGAGTTCATTTATGCCACGTATGTCGGTTTTTCAACAAGAGAAGAATACCCCTTTGCAACAGGAACAGATGGTGAAGGAATGGCCAGGATCAAGATCCTAAGACCCGGTATCTGGTGGTTGAAGGTACCATACAAGGAGCCCCACAAGGACAAAACAGAGTGCGATGTTGATCAGTATGCAACGATCTTAACATTTGAGGTGAAATAGCCGGTGTTAAAATTGAACAATAAAAAATGTATTATATTTTTCCTGGCTATATTTTCCTTGGCACCCTATGGTGTTTTCGCTCACGGTGTGAGAGGAAAAGTAGGTGCAGGGGGTTTAGTGGTCACGGCCCAGTATGACACTGGTGAACCTATGAGTTACGCCAAAGTAAACATTTCCGCTCCGGGCGCAAAACTGTCTTTTCAATCCGGCAGGACAGACAGGAACGGCCGATTCTGTTTCTTTCCAGATGGTCCGGGCGATTGGAAGGTTGTGGTAGATGATGAAATGGGACACCGTCTGGAAGTTACCGTGCCGGTTGATGAGACTATGGCGTTGCAGGCAGACCAGCAATCCGGAGAGAGTGCTGTAAGTTCCTATAGCAGATATCAAAAGGCCATGATGGGCATCTCCATCATTTTTGGGCTTTTTGGGATTTTTTTCTGGTGGAAAGGCAGAGCAATTCTTAGAAAGATCAAAGAGCAATAGCAATACTCACCCGGTTTAAACCAGCAAATAGCATCTACTATATGCTTCAACGCTGGGGCGATTCGGAAAACTTCTTCAAGGAGATGATGGCCCGATTTAACCTCAACTACCATCCCGGCTATGATTACACTGAAAAAAGTCCCTTTTGAGCTGCCACCTCGGAATAGCTATATAAGTTTCGTATGCGTAACTTATATATTACGAATATGTTTATGTTATAGCTTTAGATCGACTTCGACTTTTTGCAGGGTAATCGGCTATGATATTAAGGAGCTTGAGCCTTCAACGCTTATCAGTCCCTAAAGAGTTTCACAAGTTTACAAGTTGACAATGTCCACCAAGTATACGTTGATTTTACAAATAATGACTATTATAATAACTTTAAATATTATAACAACAATCAAGGAGGCATTCATGCAGATTGACAGTTACATAGCCGTTACTAAAGCCAAGGCTAAGCTGCTTGACATGATACGAAATATTAACGACAGGGATGACACAATAGCTATTACTAAAAATGGCATACCGAAGGCCGTTATAATGTCCATGGAACAATACGAGGCAATGCGCGAGACTATGACAATCATGGCAGACGAAGATATCATGAAACAGATGCGGGCTTCAATAAAAGACATGCAAGAAAAAAAACCATTGGTTGACTTAGAAGACATTCTTTAATGTACCGAGTCAAATTAACACCTACCGCTGGCCGAATGTTCAACAGCCTGCACTCAACAGTAAAAAAACAACTTAAATCAATACTCAAAGAACTTTACAAAAATCCGTATCTTGGAAAGGAGTTGCGGGACGAACTGATCGACTTCAGGTCATTAAAAATGAAAGGCTACCGAGCAATATATCAAATTGATAACCGGAATAAAAAGGCAATTGTATATGCGATTGGACACCGCAGGGATATTTATGAGATAGTCACTAAACTTGTAACGGAACGCTGATCTACGTGCCATCCCGGCTGAGACTTTGAATTCCTCCCCAGGCTATTCCTCATTCTTTTCCTTTTCCGGTTTTAAGTTCACAAGTTACCAACGTCTCCTGTTATGCGAGGCGATGTCTGCATCCCCGGAAGCACCTGAATTCCTTGCTTTACCGCGTATATTCACGCATCGAACGATGCTGGGCTGCGTTTTATCCCGCACGGCCATGGCCACTGCTTGACGTGGCTCAAGGGGAATGCCTCCTCCTTACGCCCCAAGTCTCGTCGCTGTCTTCCCCTATTCTCCGCGAAGAATCCTCGGATCCATCTTAAGAAATATGGGATATTGCCTTCCTCTATCCCCTGATCCCGAAGCACTTGGACGTATCCGCCCGGCCATTTCGGATTCGGATTGAACGGAGCAACTGGAGGTGCAGTTATAATATCCATCGATCTCGTTGTTTAGTAGCCATATATTTTTATTATCATCCCGTCTCGCTGTCCTGAGTCAAGGCAAAATCACTCAATGGCCCCTAAGAACATGTTGTTTTATCTTCCACTAACCGATATATATGTACATATTTACGGCCACGTCGGTCGTAGAATCACTGTTAGCGTCTCTTTCAAGGATCAGCAATGAATCGATTTAAAAATCGCCAGACACCGCACGGTAACGTAGTTCTTCATCATGGTGCGAACCCTGTGGATGACCTACCAGCGTTCGCACTTGGATACCACATGGCGGCCCGAGCCCTTGCCGTTAAATTTGAGGAATTTGCTGGATATGCTGATTACGAAGGCTACCCAATATTCTTTCTCTACCGGCAAGCCCTTGAGCTTTATTTGAAGGCATTGGTCTATAAAGGGGCAGATGTGGTGGGTCTGCTTTCAAAGCCGCTTCAAAAGCCAACGCTGTTCAAGAAACACGGTTTGAAGAGGCTCATTCCAGCCATCCGCCTCATTTTTTCTAAGCTTGAGTGGTCTTTTGAAGTCAACCCATTTAAATCAGTATCTGATATTGAGCGGTTAGTGGAGGAGGTTGATGAAATTGACCCTGACTCCTTTCTATTCCGATATCCAGTAACCACGGCAGGAATTGCGACCATTGATGGCGCCATAACTATAGATATCATCTTGCTTTCGCACGAACTCGACCCACTCTTGGAACTTTTAGACTCTGCATGTGCTGTACTAAAGGACCATTACCAGGCCCTTTGCGAAGCGCGGGACGAGTTTGCAGAGTACATCCATGAATTTGATGAACGCTAACATCCGCCTGGAGCAGACGGCATGAAAACCGTGGGTTTTCGAAAAAAGCTGTGATTGTCCGAACCAATATTGGGCCGCTGCTCAGGCGGGGCGTTAGGTAATTACAGCTGAACTATTAATCACATTTTCTATAGGAGGGTATATGGAAGAGATGCTTGAAGAGGATTTAAGTGTTCAGGAAAAATTCTATACATACAAATTAAGCTATAAGGAGGTATTTCATACCATATTAATAGTTGGGTTGATAATAACACCCTATATTTTACATTTTGGTATGGATATTTCTTTATCAGCATTGTTTGCCAAATATCCTTCTATTATGGTCTTTCTTGTTATTGGTGTGGGTGGATATCTATTAACGATAATGTCTAAAGGATATGATCTTTATATAGAACTTAAAGCTTATAGAGATATTTATGAGACTTTGCGTTGGGGTTATCTAAAAGATATTTTTTTGGACAAGTTGTTTTATTTTATTCAGCTTTTTAGATTTAAAGGCGGTGTTTCAGATATTATTTACTCAGGCACAAATAATCCATTATTTATTAAAGCTATAAATACTTTGGAAACTTTAAACGAATCATTAGAAACGGAAATTGATGGTATTGTTTTAGAAGATCTTACATTGCACCGTATTTATAAAATATCGACAAGTCAGAAGTTAAATTCTATAGACGTATTGAATAAAAATGGAAAAGAATACGAATGTGAAGCAAAAATAGGTTTACGCTTTAAGTTTATTGATGACCGTGAATAATAATCGAAATATCTAACAAAATCAATACAGCCGATCGCTAACGCTCCGGCTGATTTCTTCGTTCGGCGGCGGGATCCAAGCGGGATCCAAAAAGTTGTAGGTGAATTTTAAGGCTACCAGAGATAACGAATTGGGTACTGTGTAATAAGCGAGTCAGGGGTAAGAATTATTAGCGAATGCTCAATAGCCTGACATACAAGCATACGGTCAAAAGGATCTTTGTGGGGAGTAGGCAGTTTGCATAGATGCAGAGTGTCTTGTTCCGATAAATCTAAAGGGGTGATCAAGTGTCTTTTCCGCTCTTTGGGAATAAATTGATCAGGCGAGAGAGGAAGAGACAATCTGCCTAAACGATATTTAACATTGATTTCCCAGGCAGAAACAGCACTTAGATAGACTTCATTCTTTGGATCGGCAAAAGCATCAACTGCATTGGAAGACAACTCATTACTTCCCATAGTCAACCAGAGAAAAGTGCAAGTGTCGAGGAGAAGTTTCACGAGTCTTCGCCATTAAAAGCAGCAACAATATCATCAGGGAGAGGCTCAAAAAAAGCATCGCTAATTTGAAATTCAGGATATTCTTTGCCAGCCAGACCAATTGGACGTTTTTTATTTGGGAGTACCGCAATCGGTTTTATTTCAGCAATAGGCACATTCCGTTTGCAAACTATTACGGTTTCTCCGTTGCTAACTTTTGCAAGGCAGCTTGAGAAATGAGTTTTTATTTCATTTATATTCAGGTTTATCATGGTTCTATTGTAAGTCACAATGTTGGTCATGTCAACGACATATGTTAGCCCAAATAAAAAAAAACTGTTAATAATGAAGAAAAGCCGTATGATCAAGACATTAGAACTCGCAACATTATTTATGTAACACCATAGGCACTTGTCGCCGAACCAGGCACTTGAGATGGACTGGGCAAAGCCGTGCCATTTTTGAAAGGCAGCATTTGACAGACTGAAGGCCGGGATATGCCGAAACACCGGGCCAATTCCTTCCAAGAACTTTACAAAAATCCGTATTTTGGAAAGGAGTTGCGGGACGAACTGATCGACTTCAGGTCATTAAAAATGAAAGGCTACCGAGCAATATATCAAATTAATAACCGGAATAAAAAGGCAATTGTATATGCGATTGGACACCGCAGGGATATTTATGAGATAGTCACTAAACTTGTAACGGAACGCTGATCTACGTGCCATCCCGGCTGAGACTTTGAATTCCTCCTCAGGCTATTCCTCATTCCTTTCCTTTTCCGGTTTTAAATTCACAAGTTACCAACGTCTCCTATTATGCGAGGCGATGTCTGCATCCCCGGAAGCACCTGACTTCCTTACTTTACCGCCTGTATTCACGTATCGAACGATGCTGGGCTGCGTTTCCTCCCGCACGGCCATGGCCGCTGCTTGACGTGGCTCAAAGGGAATGCCTCGAAATTGTTCATAATACCACTCAAGGGCCTGCCGCGCCTGTTCGACACGCCACAAAGACATGCCTGGTTCCCTGACGATTTGCGACAGGTAGCTCTCGATCTCCTTGCGCCCCAAGTCTCATCGCTGTCTTACCCTATTCTCCGCGAAGAATCCTCGGATCCATCTTAAGAAATATGGGATATTGCCTTCCTCTATCCCCTGATCCCGAAGCACTTGGACGTATCCGCCCGGCCATTTCGGATTCGGATTGAACGGAGCAACTGGAGGTGCAGTTATAATATCCATCGATCTCGTTGTTTAGTAGCCATATATTTTTATTATCATCCCGTCTCGCTGTCCTGAGTCAAGGCAAAATCACTCAATGGCCCCTAACCCTACTTACGCACTTTTTTGAAATATAGTTGATATTATTGAGAATTTTGCCACAGACACTACAGGCATCCCTTTCTTTTTTATTTATGCCAGATTCTTTGTTGTCAGCAGATTTTGATAATCAACTCCTAATTTCTGGTAAATGTCAAGATGAACTCCCTCCGGTATCCCTGGTCTTCTCACATTGATCACCGTGCCACCAACTGTCGGTAGTTGAATAGTTGAATAATTATGTGTGCTGACAGCCAGCTTTATCCTTGCCCATCTTGAATGCTCTCCCTTTTGACGCAGACTATGTTCAATCGAATGCAACAAATGATAAGCAAGAACAGAAATAAAAATATGACCATCAACCCGGTTCTCTTTCTGATGATAATTCGGGCGTAATCCAAGATTTGACTTCAAGTCCCTGAATGCATCTTCTACCCGCGTCAGCATTATATAAAGATTCCAGATCTTATCACCCGACTTTAAATCCTTCCGATTAGTCTTCAAAAGATAATTGCCTTCTAACTTCCTCTCTTCACTCTCTTTCTCATCAATCGTTCTCCAAGTTAGTACAGGCTCCTTTAGATGAATATTAACTTCTGAATATTCAGATGGATATCTACACTTCCGCTCCTCTAGTTTCTTCTGAAGAGCCGGAAAGCTTATCTTATTGTTGTCTGTTTTTGCTTTTAACTTCTGTAACGAATTCAATAATCGCTTGGGAATATTAACCCCAGAAGGAATTGTATACCCAAATTCCCTATGCCCATATTCTATCTCATAATACTTGGCAACTTTACTATGACGTTCCTTCAGCCTGCCAATTCTACGTTCTATGGAAACAGGATTATTCTCTCTCCCATTTTGAATCTGTTTCAATAAATTTGTTAACTCCGCTTCTAATTTCTCCTCTACCTTGTTGCGCATAGCAGACTCTTTTGCTTTGCGTCCTTCGCTTTTGCACAATATGTAAACCGCATCACCTACCTCTTTTATGAAAATCTCCACCTTGCCTTTTGATGAAGATCGTTCCTCCAATGAGATAAATTCCTCATCTCGAAAATCATCCAGAAATAATGACTCCTCATTTGCACGACACATGATAATATACTTTAAATTGTCATACTTATTCAAAAGCTCTAAGTTCTTCTCTGAGACCATACCTCTATCAAATATTATCGTGGGCATGGGCTTGTCCTTAAAATCATCCTCTAACCCTGTCAAAATCCTCTCCAATGAATTCATGTCCGTCATTTTACCGTTAAAAATCCGATGACGACGGACAAATCCTTCACCATCCAATACAAGTGCCACCACAACCTGAGGACAATCAGTTCTCTTCTCCTTCTGATTACCATTGTATTCAGCCTTTGGATTGCGAGCGCAAATTCCCTCAAAATACGTATTCGTTAAATCATAAAGAAAAATGCTGTTTTCTAAGCTGAATAAATCCCTTTCCCTCTCATACAACCTCTGCTCTATATGCTCCTGATTTCTGAGAATCTTATCTGATATCCGGTAAAATCGGTCATCACCAAATTGACTCGTATCCAAACCAAGAAGATCATCAATAGCTACCGTCTGTAACCAGGGAATTATCGAATGCTCACTATCCTGTGCTATTAGTCTGTTTAGAAGTGAAATCTCCGCTGTCTGAATCTGTTTTTCATTAAGACCACATTCATTTAAAATGGTGGGGAAATTCAAACGCCTCCAAAAACAATGGCCTATTAATACCGGCCCCAATTCTCTATCATAACCATGTTGGACATCATCAATAAAAACCTCGGCAGTCTTCTGGCCATTTGCCCTTTGCTTGAATTTGCTTACCTGTTCACGGCATGAATTCCATTTGCCCTCTATCTGAATCTTTTTAACTACCTTGTCAGCATAAACAATTAGCCTGGGATCATAGTCAAACAAACTTGCTTGACCTAACAACCTCTCCTCAACAATGCGGGCAACTTCATTGCGATCGTCCTTTGGAATTCTAAGATACGTTCCGAGAGATGCTACAATTCTCTGCCTCGGACCTTTGGGGGTTCGCTCGTTTTCGACCAATTGCAATACAGGCGACTTGGAATTCTTGGATGTTGTGTCTCTGAAGAACATTGCTCCACCTCTGATTCTATCAAATCAGCTAAATATAGAACAATACCTACGTCAAGAGCTTTCTTCCATTTTCAGAACTTCTTACAGACACTACATTCCAGCCCTGGACCCAAATCGTCTATATTTTCAATAGGTTATGTTTTGGCGTGAAAAGGCCAGAAATATATAACATCTTGATATTATAATATATATTAATTTTTAGAAAAAATTGGGGCGAAAAAAGCGCGAAAGTCGGGCTAAAGAGATACTTACCATGTTTACAGACTGGGGCATCAATCGCTTTTCCATTAGTTGGTTGACTCCGGACATGCGACAATTTTTCGATCAAATTTTAATTTCCCGAAATGGTATTACTACGGTAGGGGGTCTGGGGAAAATGGCAATCACTACGAATATTCCATCATCATTCCTTTATTCCTTTAATTTTATCCAATTTTAATTCTTTTCTAACCTGAACCTAACAATCAGGGACGATAATTAAAAATCAAAGCAATTCCATAACATCTTATTTCAAATTTATATTACTAGGAGGACAAGGAGATGAAATTGAAACGTATCGTTGTACTTGCACTGGCATTGGTTTTTTCTTTTACATCAACCATAGTGTTGGCAGGAAATTTGGTAATCAAAGGTTCCACCACGGTCTTACCGATTGCACAAAAAGTGGCGGAAGCCTATATGAAGCAAAATCCGGATGTGAAGATCTCTATTTCCGGTGGCGGGTCCGGTAATGGTATGAAGGCCCTTATTGATGGAAGCACTGATATTGCAGACAGCTCCCGATTCATAAAGCCAAAGGAAGTAAGTCTTGCTGTAGAAAAGGGCGCATATCCAGTGCCTTTTGCTATAGCCTATGACTGTATTGTCCCGGTAGTCCACCCCAGCAACTCTGTGATGAATCTTACCATGGATCAGCTTAAGGCTATTTATAAAGGAGAAGTCAAAAACTGGAAAGAACTGGGCGGACCCCACAGGCCGATAGTGGTCATTTCCCGTGACACATCCTCCGGGACTTACGAGGTCTGGCATAAGAAAGTCATGAAAAAAGAAAGGGTTTTTCCTGGGGCCCTGCTCCAGGCATCCAACGGGGCCGTTGCGCAGGCTGTTTCAAAAAACAAAAACGCTATTGGTTATCTTAGCCTTGGATATTTGGATAAAAGTATAAAGGCTTTAACGGTGGATCAGATCACGGGGTCTGAGGCAACAACTCTGAACGGGACATACCCTGTCAGCAGACCTCTTTATATGTTCACAAGAGGCTGGCCAAAGGGAGATACGCTTAATTTTATCAACTTTGTTTTGAACCCGGAAAAGGGTCAAAAATATGTGCGTGACGCAAAGTATGTGCCTTTGTTTTAATAAATTGTCGTGAAAATATCCCGTAGGGGCGAATCTTGTGTTCGCCCTGATCACTCAAAACAAAATGAGCAAAAATAGCCAAACCGGAAAAAGTCGGCAAAGAAGGGAAAGGGCGATATGCTTCTTTTTCTTCTCTGTCGCACTGACTTCCATAACCGTCCTCGCCCTGATTGTTGTCTTCCTATTTATGGAAGGTCTTCCTATCTTCAGCAAGGTTTCCGTTTACGATTTCCTGTTCGGACGGTACTGGTACCCCACCGATGATCCCCCTGATTTTGGCATTTTCTCACTGATCGTGGCATCATTGGATGTTACTGCTATGTCTGCTCTTATTTCCATTCCGCTGGGGGTGATGACCGCCCTCTATCTTGCAGAGTCTGCCTCTGCCCGGCTGCGGGAATGGGTTAAACCTATTGTGGAACTCATGGCAGCCCTGCCTTCTGTTGTCATTGGTTTCTTTGGCATGGTAATAGTTGCTCCTTTTCTCCAGGAAATCTTTGATATCCCCACAGGTTTAAATCTTTTCAATGCATCACTTATGCTGGCATTCATGTCCGTCCCGACCATCTGCAGCATCTCAGAAGATGCCATTTATAGCGTACCCATAGAACTTAAAGAGGCCTCCCTGGCCTTAGGGGCTACCCAATGGGAGACCATCGCCAGGGTAATCCTTCCTGCATCTCTCTCAGGCATCTCGACTGCCATCATTCTGGGCATGTCGAGGGCTATTGGCGAGACCATGGTAGTACTTATGATTGCCGGTGGAGCGGCCCAGTTGCCATCTTCAATATTTGATCCGGTCCGGCCCATGCCTGCCAGCATTGCAGCGGAAATGGCAGAGGCCCCTTTCAGGAGCGATCACTATTATGCCCTGTTTGCCACAGGCGTCGTATTATTTGCCTTCACCTTGCTTTTTAACCTCATATCCGAACACATCTCCAACAAATACAGGCAGGTAGGAGCTGCAACTCTGTAATTTTGAATTTTGAACCTTGGACCCATACTAATGAATAAATCAAGTAGTCTTCTACGACGTCGCAAGCTGATCCAGGCCATATTTTTTGGGCTTTTCAGGCTCTCTGCCGCCATCAATGGGATTGCATTGCTTATCGTTGTCTATTTTCTTGTGGCAAGAGGATGGAGGGCCATCAACTGGACATTTCTCTCGCAGCCGCCCATGGATTCAATGACTAAAGGCGGAATTCTGCCCTGTATCGTCGGTACCCTCTGCCTGAGTCTGGGTGCAATTCTGGTGGCCCTTCCCATCGGAGTTGCCTCTGCCATCTATCTTAATGAGTATGCCCGTCCAGGCCGGCTGCTCCGTGCTATCCGTATAGGGATCAACAACCTTGCCGGTGTGCCTTCGGTAGTCTTTGGTCTCTTTGGTCTTGCCTTCTTTGTAGTATGGTTAAAAATGGGAGTGAGTATCCTTGCCGGTTCCCTGACGCTGGGAGTACTCACCTTGCCTGTAATTATCGGATCTTCCGAGGAGGCCCTGAGGTCCGTTCCGGACACGTATCGGGAGGCGTCCCTGGGACTGGGAGCCACCAAGTGGCAAACCATCTACAGGGTGGTCCTGCCGGCTGCTTTGCCCGGCATCCTTACCGGGGCCATCCTGGGGATCAGCCGGGCCGCAGGGGAGACTGCGCCCATCATGTTTACAGCAGCCGTATTCTATACACCTTCTCTGCCGACTTCTGTTTTTGATGAAATTATGGCCCTGCCTTATCATATCTATGTCCTGGCCACGGCCGGAACAGAGATCGAAGCCACACGACATCTCCAGTATGGAACGGCCCTTGTGCTGATTGTCCTCGTATTTGGCCTGAATCTTATTGCCATTATCTACCGGGCACGCCTTCAGAGACGGATGTAATTCATAATGGAACATTCTTTAAAAATGGCTCTTCCGACGAATCTGTGGGTAAATTAAGCGAAATAGCAGTGCTGAAATAGAAGTAAAGGTCAAGCCCTACGGGTCACTTCGTGAACCTTGATTTCTATTTCAGCACTGTTCGACCTA